>Ga0307421_1000741_pt1 | contig 20729 bp, 2 predicted proteins | sample SalMarWE160270MG_FD_202163 | JGI IMG/M metagenome (GOLD analysis project Ga0307421, IMG submission 202163) | Salt marsh sediment microbial communities from the Plum Island Ecosystem LTER, Massachusetts, United States - WE1602-70 | ecosystem: Environmental > Aquatic > Marine > Intertidal zone >...
TTTGAATAGCAGCATAGGCCAGCACTGCTTCGATGTTAGTGATGTTACGCCGCCTGCATATCTATATGACCAGGATGATTCTGGTGGGGCAGTGGATGATGGAGATACTATGCAGGTTTCTGCCTACTGGAATGATGACCTTGAGTTGGACAGCGCTGTGTTGAGGAGCAATGAGACAGGTTCATGGGTGAACAGCAGCTACTTCCAGTTCGCTGGTGCTCCGCAGTATTCGAACTTCTCAGTTGATAGCACAGGGCATTTTGGTGAAACTGTTTGTTGGGTTATATGGGCGAATGATACATCGGGGAATTTGAATAGCAGCATGGGTCAGCACTGCTTTGACGTTGTTGATAACACACCACCGGTTTACCAGTACGATGGTGATGACAGTTCGGGGGAGATTGAATCAGGCGATGCTGTGGAGGTATCTGCCTACTGGAATGATACAGCATCCGGCCTTGGCACGGCCGCGTTGAGAACGAACGAGAGCGGCTCATGGGCAGCCAGGGATTATCACCCGTTCTCGGCAGCCCCCGAATACTCCAACTTTACCATGCAGATAACAGACCATGTTGATGAAACCATATGCTGGGTTATATGGGCTAATGACACGGTTGGAAACCTTAATGATTCAATGGGCCAGCACTGCTTTGACGTTGCTGACACAACGCCCCCGGTGTGGTCCCAGAACTCGACCGACTCGACTGTGGCTGATTCCCTTGTTGAGCACAGGCTGTACTGGGAGGATGCCGGCGGCCTGGCAGGATATATATTCTCCTTTGACAACTGCATAGGCAGCTTTGTTAATGACAGCTGGATTCCGATGACAGGGCCTGCAAACTGGAGCAATGTGACAAAATACATCAGTGATACAGTGGGGTGCACGGTAAGGTGGAGGGTTTACGCAAATGATACCAAGGGCCGGTGGAATGATACAGGCATCATAAGTTATCAGACAACAGAGGACAATCCCCCCTACTGGTATGACAATTCAACGAATTCGTCCCTGGCTGGAAGGGCTATACAGCACAGCGTGAAGTGGACCGAGGACAGCGAGCTGTCGGGGTATATATTCTCCTGGCACAACGGGGCGAACTGGACTCTGGAGAGTGATAAGGAAGTTGGGACAGGGACGATTCAGATAAGGTTAAATGTAACAGAGAATGTCGATGTTCCAACCAGCTGCAGGGACGGGAGCTATGGCAGCGGCCAGAACTATGAGCTCTACAGTAGATGGACCACCCCGGATTCCGGTGAGGTCACGGTCTCGGGCCTGAGATTCTATGATTCAGAGGCAAGCCTGTCGAGTAGCGAGAGCATAGAGGTTGCGCTTTACAATGAAAGCGGGGACAGAATAACTGAAATCGTTATCATAACAGGAACCGGTTCACAGGAATGGCTGACAGGGAAGCTGTCAACCACGGTGAATATCACGCTTGGTGAGAACTACACCATAGGTGTGGGGCCATCAGGCGGTTCAAGCTATGCCATTGGCAGGGACACGAGTGCTGACTGCTCCAACTATCCCCCGACAGGGGCAGGAAGCCTGTACGAATCAGCGAGCGGTGGACTGAATGACCAGGTTCCCGGGAGCCAGCACTCCGATAAATTCAGTTTCTGGGGCATAGAGTACGAGGTCCCGGAAAAGGATGGAAACACGACATATTCCACATACCAGGATGTGGATTCGGACCATGAAAGGGTGCTTAACATAACGGTTAAAATCGAGATTGACTCCTACAACCCGGAGGCCTCTGTAAACCAGTCAACAGGCGACCCTGACCTGGAAGTGGAGTTCTATGATGGAACCGGTTTCGTGAGCATAGGGGTGCTGAACCTGAACGAGAGCTATACAGGAGACACCCTGAACACCACCAATGCCAACTTCACCCTGACCACGACCGATTCCTCAATCATGGAGGCTTGGGAAACCGCGGATAACCAGGACCTCAGGATAAGGGGTATCTACATGGATTCTGTGAATTCCACACTTTACGATGAGATTAATTACACGAACGTGTGGGTCACCATCTACCATGAGCAGGAATTCCTTAACGATTCCTGGATGGAGATGACAGGGCAGGTCAACTGGAGCAATGTAACAAAGGTCGTGAACTCAACAGTCGGGGCAACGATTAAGTGGATTGTGTATGCCAACGACACCACTGACAACTGGAATGCTACGGATGTCTTTGTTTATATAACGATAGAGGATACGGAGCCGCCCTACTACCTCTATGACCAGGACAACTCCTCGGGTTCGGTGGTGGTTGGGGACACCGTGCTGGCGTCCACCCTCTGGAACGACTCTATAAATGAGAATTCCCTCTCAACAGCCATATTGAGGACCAATAAAACAGGCTCCTTCGTCAATGAATCCTATTACTCGTTCTCCACAAAGCCCGAATATTCGAACTTCAGCATTAACAGCACTGGGCATTTTGGCGAGACCATATGCTGGGTTATATGGGCAAATGACACTTCAGGGAATTTGAATTCAAGTATGGTTGAGCGCTGCTTTAATGTCGTTGACATCGAGGCCCCTGCATGGTACCAGAACCAGACCAGCATCGTATCAGTATACTCCCCGTCACAGCTGTCACTCTTCAACATAACCTGGGTTGATGAGGCAACATCGGTCCACACGGTTTATATAGAGGGGAATTGGTCTGGCTCTCCAGGGAACTACACCATGTACATGGAGGGGGACGGGGTATACCAGCACAATCTTACCCTGCATGCTGGCAGCTTCTACTGGAGGTCCTGGGCGAACGACTCCGCAGGCAACCTCAATGTCTCGGACACCTGGGAGTTCACTGTGTCCAAGGCAGACATCCTGGTCTGGTTGTTCCTGAACGGCACAGAAGGTGACTTCGGCATGACGTACGGGGAGACATCCAATGCCAGCACCTATTCCTCGGCAGGCACGGTGCAGCTCTGGAGGAACGGGTCCCAGGTCGGGAACCCCGAGGTTGAGGTCTTGGGTGCTGGCTACTGGGAGTATCATGCCAATGCGACAGGTGACCAGAATTATACTGATAACTCCAGCGGGGTGACGTACTACCTGACAGTGGACCAGGCTGCCTCGTCAGCGGAACTCTATGTGAACGGCTCCAGGGACAACATGGCCCAGGGATATGGGGACAGTGTGAACGTGTCGGGTTACTGCGATTACGGCTCTGTGAGCCTGTGGAGGAATGAAAGCAGTGTGGCTAACCCGTACAGGGATGTGCTGGGCGCGGGATACTGGAACTTCACCGCGTACTGCTCAGGGGACGGCAACCACACCGGGAGCACGGAGCAGTGGTTCGTGACCGTGAACAGGGCATCCATGCCATTGTATCTGTATATAAACGACTCTGCAGACAACGTGACGCTCACCTATGGGAACACAACCAATGTGAGCGGGTACAAGGAATATGTAGAGGGTTCACTGGAGCTCCTGCTCAATGGCTCGGCAGGGAGCAATCCTGATATAGACAACCTGGGTACGGGTTACTGGAACTACACCCTGGTTTTTGACAAGACCCAGAACTACACTGCGAATTCAACAAGCCTGTTCATAACAATGAAGAAGAGGGCATCCCAAGCAACGCTCACGCTCCTGCCTGAGTCCCCTGTGGCTTATGACACATCCACCACTGCAACATGTGAAGTCACCAACCCCGAGGCAGCAGGCATTCTGTGGAGGAACGGCACGGACGTGAGCGGGGAGAATGGAACTGCAGTTACACTTGGAGCAGGATACTGGGAGTATGTTTGCAATGTCTCAGAGACAGGGAACTACACATCTGCAGAGGACAGCTCGGGCTATACAGTGAACACGGCATCCTGCGGGATAGAACTCTACCTGAATTCAGGGGCTGTTAATCAGGACAACACAATAATCTACGGGACCGATGCAAACGCAACAGCATACATCAATTTCACGCAATCTGTCTGGCATCTCGAGAGGAACGGAAGTGTCGTGGATTCAGGAACAGGCAGCATGCTTCAGGAGATAGAAGGTCTCGGGACCGGCTACTGGAACTACACCGCATTCTGGGACGGTAACGAGAACTGCACTAGCTGCCTTGAGATGTCCTTCCTCACCGTCCAGAAGGCGGTTTCGGGTACAGAGGTATACATAAACGGGTCAAGGGACAACCTCACCCAGACCTATGGGGAGAGTGTCAATGTTACTGCTTACTGTGACTATGGCTCAATAAGCCTGTGGAGGAACGATACTGAGATTGGGAGCCCTTACGGGGATGTGCTGGGCGCGGGATACTGGAACTTCACCGCGTACTGCTCAGGGGACGGCAACCACACCGGGAGCACGGAGCAGTGGTTCGTGACCGTGGAGAAGGGGACCACATGGATAGGGCTTGAGGTGAGTCCCGAGGGGCCGGTAACCTATGAGACCCAGAGCACGGCTACCTGCCAGGTGAACAACACCGAGGTCTCTGCAGTGCTGTGGAGGAACGGCACGGACGTGAGCGGGGAGAACGGCAGCGCCGTGACGCTGGGTGCGGGGGGATGGGAGTACGTGTGCAACTGCTCGGAAACCCAGAACTACACCGCGGCGAGCAACACGAGTTATTACGTGGTTGATAAGTACCAGAAGGCTGTCGGGTTCTACCTGAATGGGAGCCAGGACAACCTGAGCATTGACTATCCGGATTCGGTCAATGCATCTGCCTACACGGACAGGGGCTCGGTCACCCTCCTCATGAACGGCTCCTCTGTCGGAAATCCATACGAGGAGGTCATGACAGCAGGCTACACCTACAACTTCACTGCTGTATCAGACGGGGACGACAATTACACAGTGGACACGGAGACCTTCTTTCTGGATGTCAACCAGGCTAGTTCGGAGATTGTCCTGATGCTGAATGGCTCTTCAGATGACATCTATATAATAGGGGACGAGACCGTCAACCACACCGCCTACCTGAACGCTTCAGGGACGATATACATGTACATGAACGACAGCCTGATGCAATCGGGCTCGTCACCGCTCGTCAATATATCTGATTACCCGGATGTGGGGACATTCAATATTTCAGTCAACTATTCAGGGGATGTTAACCATACCGGGGCGTTTGATTTTCATCTTGTGAATGTTGTGTCAGGGGATGTTAAGCCCCCTGAAATTGAGATTGAGTCGCCGCTCAACGGCTCTTATCACAACATCACGTCTGTATATGCGAACGTTACAACGGATGAAACAGTAGACTGGTGCGGCTACTCCCTGGACGGGCAGGACGATGTGAGCATGAACAATGATTATGGAGACCACTGGACTGACCTGCTCACAAGCCTTTCAGATGGGGAGCACAACCTGACCTTCTGGTGCAACGATACTGTAGGGAACATGAACTGGACTGAATCGATATTCTTCGTGGATTTGACAGAACCCTTTGTTGAGGTTCTCTATCCTGAGAATGTGAGCTATCCAGAGGACATGGGTGTGATAAACTACAGCTTCTCGGACAGTCTGGGAGGTTGCGGATGGTCTGCTTACTCCCTGAACAGTGGGAGCAACGTTTCCCTGGGCTGCGGGAATTATTCGGGTTCTGCCCTGGGTTCACAGCAGGGCCTGAACAACCTTACTGTCTGGGCAAGGGACGAGGCATGGAACCTGAACCATTCCCTGGTCTTTTATACCTATGACAGCGTGCCTCCGCAGTATTCGGGCCTGAAGGAAAATGTTTCCAACCAGTCCAAGTATGCGCCGGTCAGGACCTACCAGTTCAACGTTACCTGGAGTGATGCTGTTTCATGGGTGGACACTGTCCTTATTAACTGGGACGGGGTCAACTATACCAGCTCGTACAACACCTCCACGAAGTGGGTATTCGAGATAGACAGCCTCGCTGCAGGGGAGCATTCCTACTACTGGTTCGCAAACGACAGCCTGGGGAATGCGAACCAGACCGGGACCTTCACCTATGATGTGGTGAAGGCTGACAATGCGATATGGCTCTACCTGAACGGGTCTGGCCAGAACATCACGGCTGTCTACGGGGAGTCGGTCAATGCGAGCGCCTATGCGGAGCAGGGTTTGGTGGAGCTGTACAGGAACGACACCCCTGTGAGCAATCCTGAGGAGGAGGTCCTGCATGTGGGGGTGCACATATACAGGGCCTATGCACCGGGGAACCAGAACTACTCAAGCAATGAGACTGTTTTGAATGTAACTGTGGAGAAGGCCACCACAGAGATTGACCTTGTCCTAAGCCCCGGTTCCCCGGTGACATATGGGGTTCAGAGCACTGCCACCTGCCAGGTGAACAACACAGAGGTCTCTGCGGTGCTGTGGAGGAACGGAACAGATGTGAGCGGGGAGAACGGGACAGGGGTGACGCTGGGTGCGGGGGGATGGGAGTACGTGTGCAACTGCTCGGAAACCCAGAACTACACCGCGGCGAGCAACACGAGCTATTATGCGGTCAGCCAGGCAGACATACTGGTCTGGCTGTTCCTTAACGGGAGCGAAGGGAATTTCGGGATTGGTTATGGGGAAACCTCGAATGCGAGCGCCTATACTGACTTCGGGACGGTTGAATTGTGGAGGAACGGGACGCAGGTGGGCAATCCCGAGGTAGAGACCCTAGGGGCAGGCCTCTGGGTCTACATTGCAAACACCACGGGGGATGACAATCACACGGCAAACGAGAGTGTCTGGAACCTTACTGTGTCAAAGATTGCATCCGCGATGACCCTGCTGCTGAACGGCACGGACGGGGATTTCAATGCCTACACATATGATTTCATCAACATCACCGTCTACATGAACCATGACGGAAGCATCAGCCTCTACAGCAACAGGAGCCTTGCGGATTCCGGGCAGAGCCCGCTTGTGAACATAAGCAGATATACAGATGCAGGGAAGCTGAACATAACGGCCAACTACTCCGGTGACGGCAACCACACACCTGCAGAGGCATGGCATATCCTCAATATCTCTTCTGAGACGGTGGCCCCCCTGTGGTATGACCAGAACCAGACATCGGGGGGCGTCTATGTTAGCGTGCTCTTCAGGGGGGAATCCGCGAACCTCTCTGCATCATGGAGCAATGCCGCCCTTGACACGGCCTGGCTCGAGACAAACGAGACCGGGACCTGGGAGAACAAGTCAGCATACGGCTCGCCTAAGGAGATTACAGGCGAGGTTAATGAGAGTGTCTTCCAGTGGTCCAACTACTCTGTTAATCCCGGCGTTAGCATGGCCTGGAGGATATATGCGAACGACACGTCAGGCAACCTCAACGCCACGGATATCATGAGCCTCGATGTGTGGGGATATGCCAATGTAAGCATAGGTTTGGATGCGGGGAGCGTCCTGAAGAACGACCCTCTTGCTGTCTCTTGCCTTGTCAGGGATTCGAACACAAGCCAGGAAGTGGCAGGATACCTTGTAATGGTCTTTGACAACACGACCGAGGTCAGCTCAGGGCTGAGCGATTCATATGGCTGGTTCAACTATACATACTACCCCGGACAGGCAGGGACAAGCAGCATCTCGTGCAACATAACAGGAAATACCAGCCTGATGTACGCAGCCTCAGGGAACATGAGTCTCATTCTCGAGATAAACGAGTCAGAGAGTCTCAACATAACGGTCTATTCATCGGGCAGCGCCATCTCAGAGGACAGCTACATAAGGATAAGGGATTCTTCAGGGGATATCTCCTCTGGTAACGGCTCCCTCCAGAACAACCTGGAGCCGGGCCTCAACTACACGGTTGTTATAGACAACCCGGATGGCGGCTACAACATGACCGCTGTTGTGGAGAACATCACCCTCTCGGCCAGCCTGAACGTAACAGCCCAGTTCCTGCAGCCCTACTCTGGGGAGATGCCCGGGGGGGTGGAGAAGCTCACGTCGGTGTTCGCGCTGAACGATTCTGACATGCTCTATGGCCATGCAAAGCTCTACATTCCAAGGGGCGGGGTTGACGTTGACCTGATATGCCACTGCCTGGACTGGAACTACTCGGAATCGAACTGCAGCTCATGGGAGTGCCAGGGACTGGAGGATTTCGGCGCAGAATCGAACGACACTTCTGTCTGGTTCAACGTGACTGGTTTCGACGGGTATGCTGGGGGTGAGAGCGAGAAGGCCCCCTGGTGGAACCAGAGCTGGAGCTACAGGCAGGAGATAACCATAAACAATTCCCTCTCAATCAACCTGACCGAATTCCAGGTCAACATAAGGCTCAACTCATCCAGCGTCGGTGATAACTTCAGCTGGGGCTCTGACGAGGATGCACTGAGGTTCACCTGGTACAATGAGAGTGACGGGAACCAGACAGGGATAGAGCACTGGATTGAGAACTGGAGCGCAAGCAACCAGAACGCCTCTGTCTGGATAAGGGTTCCGCTCATACCCATGCAGAACTCATCAACGGTGTTCATGTACTACGGGAACCAGTATGCCCAACCGGTTGCGAATTTCAGCGGGACCTTCACAAAGGAATACAACAAGAGCAGCCTTGCTGCCCAGTGGCACCTTGACGAGGGCACAGGGACCCAGGCGAATGACACGTCAGGCCAGGGCAACCACGGGACCGTGTCAGGACCGTCCTGGGTGGGCCAGGACGGTGGGCAGTGGGACAACAGGAGTGACGTCAATTTCTCGTACGGGGATTCCCTTGACTTTAATTCAGACGGGGACAGTGTTGACGTGTCAGGCTTCACTGATATCGACGGTGCAGGTGAGGTCTCGATTGAGATGTGGGTGAGCCAGGACAGCCTTTCAACACTTCAGTATACACTATGGAGGGACACCAACATACTCATAGAGTTCGGCTCCTCGTATACCCCCTCGGCAGTCGAGAACCTGAGGGTAAGGCTGAACCTGGATGGCGCATGGAGGACAAGCCACGTAGCCGTGGGTGTGCTTGACCTGGATGGATGGCACCACTGGGTCTTCATATGGGACGGCAACAACGTTACGATGTACAAGGATGCCGATATGGTATACACGAGCGACAGTGACAGCGCCTACAACTCTATATCCACGGGTAGCGGGGACCTCCAGATAGGCGCAAGGGACAATGACGAGCTGGACGGTAAGATGGACGAGGTCAGGATATACACCAGGGTCCTTACGGCAGGGGAGATAAGGACCAACTACGAGAGGAGGAAGTATGCCTCTCAGGACCCGGATGTCAGCATAGGCGAGCAGGAAAGGGGCAACCTCCCGCCATGGATAGGAGAGCCTGGGACCTACAACTCCTCCCTCGAGGAGGTCAGCCTCTTCCAGCCCGGGGACACTGTCACCATAGGGGCCAACGGGACAGACCCGGACGGCAGGGGTGACATCTCCTCAGCGACCGTTGACATAAGCGCGCCCAACGGCACGCTCCTGCTGGAGGACGCCCCCATGGAGAACGTGTCCGAGATAGCGGACGGGTATCTGTACGAGTACAACTACACCATACCGGATGAGGGGAATTCCATAGGGACATGGGACATCAACGTGACAATCAATGACTCAGAGAATGCACATGATTACAACCACACGACCTTCCAGGTAACGGAGTATGGCCCGCCGCACTGGAGCAGCCTCAATGCAAGCGATTCGAACCCTGCAATAAACGATGAGGTCAGCTTCTCATCGGCGTGGACCGATATGTATGGCCTCTCGGGCTGGATATTCTCCTGGAACGCAACCATCTCCGGGACCTGGGAGAACGCCAGTTCCGGGGGCTTCTCGGGGACAGGCAACTGGTCCAATTCAACACAGGTGATTCCGGGGCTGGCAGCAGGCAGGATGATAGGCTACGGGTTCTATGCGAATGACAGCTCGGATAACTGGAACGCTACGGATGTTAAGACCATACAGGTCCAGGGCATTGCTGACGACACTGAGCCTGACATAAACTCCTTCAACACCACGCCCGAAATCCAGGGATACGGCCAGAACATTACGATATGGGCCAACGTGACGGACAACGTGGCTGTGCACACGGTCAGGGCGAACGTGACATATCCCAACGGCAGCTTTGCCTGGATAGGGCTGGAGCCGGAATCGGGCGACCTCTATTCAGGGATTTTTGGGGATACATGGCAGTGGGGCGACTACGTTCTGTGGATATGGGCCAACGACACGGCAGGCAATGATGCGAACGTCTCGGAAAGCCCGGGGGAGTTCTATGTCAGGATGAACGCGACACTGAGCCTGGAGACCGTGCAGGATATATACGGCCCCAACAAGGACGTTGAACTGCAGGGACCCGTCAGCTGGTGGTGGAATGAATCATGGAGCTACTCAAAGACCATAAACATAACCAACCAGGACAGTTCTGTCCTGAGTATGGGATACTCGGTAAACCTCACTCTCGATACGGCGTCGCTTGTCGGGGACGGGAAGCTCCTGGCAAACTGCAGCGATTTGCGAGTGGTCTGGCACAACAGCTCCTCCGGGGAGGATGTGGAGCTGGACAGGTTCAATGAGACAGCATGCAACGCGAGCCAGACAGAGCTCTGGTTCATGCTGCAGGAGAACATCTCAGGCCTGGGGTGGGACGCGAACTACACGCTCTACTACGGGAACCCGGAGGCTGGGGAGCCCCCCCAGAACAGGAGCAACATCTATCTCGTCTGGGACGATTTCGAGGACAAAACCCTCGACCAGCACCCCGAGGGGGGTTGGGTAGACGACCCGGAGGACACCTGCGACTGGCAGGTGAAGTCAGGCAGCGGGAACAAGTTCGTGCAGGACATGCTGACAAACGGCGTATACCACCGGCTATGGATGGGGGATGAAGGCTGGGACAACTACAGCATAGAGGCCAGCATAAAGCTCGATTCTGACCAGTACTTTGCAGGCATAACCTTCAGGAGGCAGCCCTGGTCAGGGTCATACTACAACCAATACGCGCTGATAGACGATGACCGGGCCTCCACAGACAAGCTGGCCCTGAGGAGGTGGACCGGAGGGGGTTCAAACTATTTCGTGCTCGCCTCGGATGACACCGACTTTGACGGCGATGCCTGGAACGACTTCAGGATAGATGTTGTCGGAAGCAACATAAGCCTCTACAGGGGAGGGACAAAATATATTGAATACGACATCTCAGGGGATGCCACCAGGTATGAGAATGGGAGCCATGTGGGTCTGATGAGCCACACCGGCAACACCATGTTCGACAAGGTAAAGGTGAGGCTGTTTTCCGAGAATGAGCCTGCTGTCGCGCTGGGCGGGGAGACGAACAACACAGGAAAGATTCTGAACACAGGAGAAATCAACATCTCCGGCTACCTGATGATGATCGTGGAAACCAACATATCAGGGTCCTGGGAGTGGGTGGCGACACAGGTCAGTGACACCCAAGGCGGGACGCTGAGGAACATCACGGCGGGTGGTGACCTAGACATCGGGGAACTCTGGAACCAGAATCCCTGGAACACGGACTCTGTGCAGGCGGGATGGTACAGGGTCTTTGCCGGGTTCACTGACCCGTATGGCAATCTCATCAGGAACGACTCCGGGGACAACATATCCGGATACAGCAACTTCTATGTTGATACAGAGGCGCCACACTGGTCAGGTTTTGGTTTCAATGAAAGCTATCCGAAGCAGGGAGACTGGGTGGAGTTCTACGCATACTGGCAGGATGACGCAGGGCTCTCGGGCTGGATATTCTCCTGGAACGCCACCATGACAGGGGAGTGGCAGAACGTAAGCTCCGGGAGCTTCTCTGGTTTAAGCAACTGGTCCAATACAACCCGGCAGATACCTAGCTTTGCAGACAAGCAGTACGGATTCAGGTTCTATGCCACGGATGGTTCGGGCCTCATGAACGTCACTGACACAGGATACTTCACGGTCTCCGGTGACATGGAGGTAGAGTTGGTGGAACCCCTGGACGGCAAGCTCGTGGCTCACAACACCACGTTCATCGTGAACGCAACCGTTTTCTGCAGGAACGGGGAATGCGGCAGCGTGCAGGGAAGGGTGAGGTACAACCAGAGCGGGGCGGAGCCTGACACTGACATAAGCACTAGCGAGGATGCACCCTTCTATATAATGGGTGGCTCAAATCCGGAGGTCTGCTACGGAAACCCCCTCAGCCTTAACGAATACTGCAACGTGACCTGGGTCATCAATGCCACGGGATTCTTTGGCTCTTCATACAAAATCGGCGTGCTGTTCGAGTCGGACATGTCTAATGTAGATGCGAACCAGACGGAGAATAATACGGTGAACATAGTTGACCTGACAGCACCTTACTACCAGTATGACCAGGACGACAGCAGCGGCATGGCGACTGAGGGCCATTATGTCCAGACCTCTGCATACTGGGATGACAACCTGGAGCTGGAAACCGCCATATCCAGGAGCAACGAAACGGGTTCATGGGTTAACACGAGCTATTTCCAGTTCACAGGGACACCGCAGTACTCGAATTTCAGTATTGACAGTACTGGGCATGCTGGAGAGACGATATGTTGGGTTATATGGGTGAATGACACGAGTGGGAATTTGAATGATTCAATGAGTCAGCACTGCTTTGATGTTAACGGACCACCTCAGATAAACTCTGCTGAGTTCAATGAGACTGTTATCGATTTGTATGAGAGCGTGCTGCTTGCTGTGAACGTGACTGACCCGGACGGGGTTAGCGCAGTCATCGCAACCTTCCAGTACCCTGACATGGGCACTATAAACGTCACCCTCATTCCCGAGGGCGGTCCGCAGACACCATGGGAATCCGCTGACCAGGAGAGCGGGGAGCAGGAGTCAAGGGCCAGGGTTTCCACGCTTGGTGAGGCAGACTACAACTTCAGCCAGGGCGGAGGGGTAGACAAGTGGGGATGGAGCCACAACAACGTCGACCTCGGCGAGGGAGTGCCTCCGTTCCAGTCGATAAGCCCGTGGGACTATGTTTACACGCAGCAGTACAGCGAGGCCAACTACACCGAGCTCGGTGAGGTGGACCAGAGCTTCTACGCCTGCGTGAACCCCGGGTTCGCGGATTACGCGGTGGTTGCCTTCAACTTCAGCAACATCACCCAGGACCCGGCAGACATCAATGAAATAAACTTCTCCTGGGTGGGGTACAGGGAATCGGCAAACAAGATGAAGGTGCTGGCGAGGAACCAGACAGGCGGGAGCTGGGATTACACTGAGTGGGACATAGGCTCCACCAGCTCTCCGGGAGAGTACCATGAATGGATAATTACCGAAGGGTTCGTGGATTACATCGTAGATGAAAGGCTTCTTATCATGGCCGGTATCGATGACGAGAGCAACATGGAGTTCTGGACAGACTTCGTGAATCTGACCATCAATCACGGGAAGCCCGAGCTGGACAATGACGGGAATTCCAGCTGGGTTGAATACTCGTTCACGGGCACCTCTGGCTTTGACAACGTGACCGGGATTGACGTGAAGACGCTCGTGAGCTATTACGACCCAAGGGGCTCTTCCACGGCAGGGAACGACCCCCCTGCACTGGAGGTGCAGGCATGGAACGGCAGTGGTTACGAGCCAGCCTTCCTGTACAACATAAGCAGCGTTATGGGAGATTCAGCTGCCAATGCGACTGATACAAACTTCACGGAATCGGTGACGGTTTCTGCTGTGCTCGATGCGTGGGAGACTGTAGCAAACAGGAAGATAAGGGTAAGGAGTGTCTACATGGACACAGCAGGAAGCTTCAACGACACCGTAAATTGGACAGGCGTCTGGGTTAGCATAGAGTATGAGAACATCAGCGACGACTTCCACTATGAGTGGAGCGACACGTCCGCGGCAGGCATCTACAACATCACGTTCGTGTATGCGAACGACAGCCTGGGCAGCTGGAACTCCACTGCATATGCTGATTTGGGTTTCGAGGTGTTCAGCGATTCAACCCCGCCCAACTGGACATCTCTCTCTGTCAACGAGAGCTACCCGAAGCAGGGAGACTGGGTGGAGTTCTCTGCCTACTGGTCTGACGAACAATCAGACCTGGACAGCTGGATATTCTCCTGGAACGCCACAGTTTCAGGGGACTGGGAGAACGTCAGCTCGGGAAGCCTGTCCGGCGCAGGGGACTGGTCCAATGCAACCCTGCAGGTACCGGATTATGCCAACTCGAGCTATGGTTTCAGGTTCTATGCGAACGACACATCTGGCTTCATGAACGTCACGGGTATTGGATACTTCACGGTTTCCGGCGACATGAAGGTCGTGCTAGTGGAACCCCTAGACGGCAAGCTCGTGGCTCACAACATCACCTTCACCGTCAATGCCACGGTGACCTGTATGAACGGGAGCTGTGGTAACGTGCAGGGAAGGGTGAGGTACAACCAGACAGGTCTGGGGCCGGATACTGATGTAAGCACCAGCGAGGACGAGCCCTTCTATGTGATGGGCGGCTCAAACCCGGAGGGCTGCTCCGGAAGCCCGCTCTTGGATGGGGAGTACTGCCAGCTGGTCTGGAGCGTCAATGCCACCGGGGCAATCGGCTCGTCCTGGAAGGTTGGGGTCCTGCTCGAGTCCGGCCAGGACAACGTCCCTGACAACCACACAGACAACCACACTGTTCAGATAGTCTCCTGCATCCTGGACATAACATTGCAGTGGAACAACGTGAGCTTTGAACCCATTGAGCCCGGGGAGAGGAGCAACGCAACAGGCAATGAAAACCATGAGTACAACATAACAGTGGAACCCATAACCACCTGCAACGTAGACCTCTATGGAAGGGCTGATGACCTGAACAGGAAGGGGGGTGGCGGCTATACCATAGGCGCCGGGAACATCAGCTTCAGCAACACCACCAATGACTACAGTGAAGGGCACTGGCTGAACACTAGCTGGGTTCTGTTAGGCCAGGCCATTACACCTGACACAAACCTGACCACGTACTGCTGGATTGACGTGCCTCAAAGCACGATGGAAGGGGAGTATAATTCGACGTTGTATATAGAGGGTGTGGAGGAAGGGGAGGGAGCATGACGGACAGGAAACTGCTTATTGGGTTTGTGTTGTTGGTGATTCTCATTGCCATGGCAGGCCAGGCCCAGGCCAGGCTGTCCCTAGGAAGCACCCAGAGCAGCAAGCACGCAGCAATAGAGCAGGGCGGCGAGGGCTCCTTCAGAATATTCCTCTTCAACGCCCACCAGGAGGAGGACCTGGAGATATACCTGGGGGTTTATGATTACGGAGGCCTCTCTGTCAGCGTGGTGCCCGATAGCCTGGTGGTGCCCTATACAGAGCCGGGGCGGTGCACGGAAAGTGACCCTGATTTTGTCTGCCTGGGCACGCCTCAGGGTGATATCAGAACCAGGACCGTGACAGTAAGGATATCGGTCCCCTTCAAGGCAGGGCTCGGGGAGCACGGGGTTGTGGTCTATGCAGCAACAGAGAGGCAGGAGGGAACACTTGCCAGCGCGCAAATCAGGAAGTTCTATTTCACCGTGGATGTGGAGGAGGGTGAGGGCGCCGGCCTGGGTGAGGAGGTCCAGGCCGAGGTGGGTGAGGAGGAACCCGGTCTGCCTGAGGAGCCAGGAGAGCCCGAAGAGCCTGTAATGGATACTGGTGAGGAGGAATACGGTCTGGATGATGCCATCACAGGCGCTGTAACAAACATCCCAGTGTTTGGGCCTTATGTGCTCCTGGCTGTGCTCCTTGTGTTCCTGGCGTTGAGGAGATTGAAAAGGATTTAATGTTTGGAGGGGTAATAATTAGCATGCGTGCGGGTTTTGGTGAGGAAGCTTCGGTGAGAAGGAAGGTCCTGCTGGCCCTTCTGGCTGTTGCTGCGCTGATACTGGTTGTCAACCAGTTCACCGGATGGGTGACCAACCTTGTCAGCATAGCCATAAGCGTCGCAGCATCCACACAGGCAAACATCTACATAGTTAATTTTTCTGAGACAGTCATCCAGGACGAGCAGACAGAGTTTGTCCTCGCCCTGGACAACATAGGCAGCGATCCCCTGGAGGGTACAATCTACATGGAGATAAGGGACTCCTCGAATGCAACAGTGGGCTCCTTCAACTCGAGTCCCTACTCCATCCAGCCGGGAAGCTACATAACCGATACCATAAGCTGGTATGCCATACAGCCCCTGGGAAACTACACCCTGATGGCTTGGGACAACTACACAGACTCAACAGACATGGACAGCTCTAACTTCAGCATTGTGTGTGTGGTCGGGACATACCGGTGCTTTGGAAACGAGAGATGGCTCTGCCGCGGAACCTCCTGGGACCTGGTCGAGGTATGCACATACGGCTGCCAGAACGGGGTCTGCCTCTCTGCTCCGCCAAGCGTTCCGGGCCGGCCAGGGGCTCCTGCGGCCCCGTCCTGTAACATAAGCGTGGAGTACGAGGAGGTGTTCAGGGTTGTGCAGGGCATGAACTACACATACATATTCAGGGTCACCAACAACGGCGAGGCCTCCTTAAGGAACCTCTCATTCAGGGCATGGTCAGATGAGATAGCAGTCAGGGTGCCTGACATAAGGGTGACTTTGCTCAGTCCAGGGGAGTCTGTCAGCTTTGTTTTGGATATTGGCATACCTATGCTGCTGCTGGACGATTACATCATATCATGGGAGGTGCGATCGCTTGAGCTTGTCAGGAGGGGTGAGATTGTTATGAGTGTGGTGTCAACCCTAGAGGAATACACTGCCCAGGAAAGATGCCTGGATGCCATAGAGGGATATTTTGCTATTCTCAATTCCCTGGACAGGGACATCCGGTCAGCTGAAATCAGGGGATACGACATGGACAGTGTAAGGGAGCTTTTCGGGGATGCAGTGGAGGAACTCGAGGTCATGAAAACCCTCAGGGACAATGAGTTCTATGAAGAGTGCAGCGACAGGATGGACATCCTGAGGAGGAAGATAGAGCAGACTGCAATGGCATATGCAATAGCCATAAGCAGGCCTGTGAGCATCATAGCCTATCCCTGGATAGAGCACCTCATTCTCATCTTCACTGCAATCGCCCTGGCGGTTATCATAGTCATTATAGTGGGCTGGAGAAAGATAACAGAATGGTACAGGAGAAACAGGCTTGTTCTGCCAAGGAGATGGTAGAGATCATATGTTATCTTGCTTTACCTTCTTAATGTCATCCAGTTTGTAATCTATGTCCTTTTTGAGAATCCCCATCCTGCTCTCATAGGTGTTGACAAGGTTGTTTATGTACTCTGTTATGCCTTCCTTGAACTTCTTCATCTCACCCCTGTTGGACTGAAGCTGGGTATCCAGGCTCTCTATGGTCCTGTTGAGAGTCTCAATCTGCCTTGTCTCCTTCGAAGGCACCACACTCAACATGTCCCTTTGGATATCCTTGATGGATTTGAAGTTGTTCTCAAGGCTGTCTGCCTTGTTCTTGAAGGCATTCATCTCAGAGTCGAACATCCCCTCATTAACCTTCATCCTTGACTCGAACTCCTCCCTGAGCTCAGCAAGGCTCCTCCTGAAATCGAGCTTGACGTCCTTCTTGTCTTCAAGCCTCGTCTGGAGCTCGGATATCATGTTGTTGAGCTTCATGATGATGCCCTCGGCGTCCTCAATCCTCTTCTTCAGGCGCTCCTGGTTCTTCATGAGCTTTGACCTGACAGAGGCGTCATGCTTGTCTATCCTCTCCTTGATGTTCATCTCTATCTCAGTGAAGCCCTCCCGCTGGCTTGAGACAGCCTCCAGGTTCTGCTGGGTCTTTATGTGGAGCTCCTGAAACTTCCTGAGCAGGTTCTCGAATTCATGCTTCCTCTTGATCTCCCCGAGCTCTGCATCCTTCATTATCCTTGCGGCCTCTTCGCCTATCTCGGTGCCCACACCGACCCGCTGCCTGTTCATGGCCTCCCTCAGCCTTACCTGCTGGGCATCCATGGCTGACTTGAACTTCTGCTCGAGGGTGTTCACGCGGCCCTTCTCCTCGATAAGCCTGTCGTTCATGGACCTGAGCTCGCCCGTAAGGGAATCGAGCCGCTTCTCCACCCTCTCCCTGGATTTTGCAAGGCCCCCGAGGCTCTCGCCCACCCTGGACATGGTCTCTGCGTCAGGGTGCTCCCCGAGCGCCCTTAGACTGACAAGCTCCTCCCTTATGGCAGATATCTCCTTCATGCTATCCGAGAGCTGAGAGGCATGGGATGCGACATCCCCTGAAAGCCTCTTCTCTATCTCATTTATCCTGGATTCCAGCCACCCCCTGACATGCTTCTGGCTGGCCTTGAGGAGCCTGTCATCAGAGAGGGCCTTCTGCACTGCCGAGTTGAGCTGGGTCTCGTGAACCGAGGTCTTCTTGTCAATATCTGAATAGAGGCTTTCTATGCTGTCTACCCTCTTTGAGACAGCCTTTACGGTCTCCACGAACTCGGATTCTGAAACAGCATCCTCTGAGGAGGCCTTTGCCATAGAATCGAGCTCAGAGAGCCTGGACTTGAGGTGCTCGATTTCAGAGGCTGTCTTTTCTATGCTGCCTATCTGCTTTCCAGAGAGGCTCTTGCCGAGTTCCCCTAGCCTCTTCTCGTATGAGCCCATGGTGTCGTTGACGTGCTGGATTATGTGTTCCCTGAACTCCTTGACCTCCTCCCTGCTGGAATCGAGCTTGGCGTCCGTGGCCTCTACTGCCTTGGAAATCACATCAAGCCTGGTCTCCCTGGATATGTCTGTGGTGGAGAGGCACTTCTCAAGAGCTGTTATCCTCTCCTTGAGCTTCTCGAGGGAGGCCGCGCTGCCTGCTGAGTGGTCAGAGATAAGCCGGACTTCGGCAACACTCCCCTTGAGCTGGGATATCAGCCCGGAGTTCTGGGCAAGGGACCTTGAGAGCTCTCCCAGGCTTCCAGAGAGCTTCTTATCAAGCGTGGCTATCCTGGCATTGATTAGCCTGTTGGTGGCGTCCTGGGTCTTCTTGAGCAGCCTGTCCTCGCCTAGGGCCTCCTGGATGGTGTTGTCAAGGCCGGCCTCCTGGGAGCGGAGCCTCTTGTCCAGGCCTGCCAGGCCTGCCCGGAGCTGTTCAAGCGCGGAGTTTATCCCGCTCACCCTCTGGGAGAAATCCCTGCTGTAGACAGCAGAGCCAGAGAGCTTCTCCAGGGAGTCGAGCTTCTCCCTGAGCATGCCTATCTCCGGGGGCATGGCCTGGAGCGAGGTGAGTGTCCCAGAGAGCTGGTCGAGCCTCTCCTCATGAGTCCTGGCCTGGGTTGTCATGTCACTCTCGAGCTGGGAGACCCTCTTGAGCTCGTCCTTGAACTCCCTGAGCTGGGAGCCCCTGGTCTCATTGAGACTCCCTGAGACAGACTTCTTGAAGGAATCGAGGTCCTTCCTGAGCTCTTCAGTGGAGGACTTGGCCATCACGCCCAGGTCCTCGAGCCTGGTCTCGATGAGTTCCATGGATTTGGAGAAATCCGCCTGGGAGAGCTTGCCTGACTCAACCCTGGTCTTGAAGGCATCCATGTCCTTGGTCAGCTTTTCCAGGGATTTACTGGAGATGCCCTCCATACCGGACAGCCTGGTCTCGATGAGTTCCCTGAACTGAGCGAAGTCCTGCTGGGTTAGCATGGTCCTTGAGAACCTCTCGAGGTCAGCAAGCTTGGACTTGAATACCTTGATGTCTGAGGACAAATCCCTTATCGAGCCTATGTTCTTGGCTATGAAGTCGAACTCCCTCTTGAACTGGGTGGCCTGCTCCTCTGAGAGGCCTGAGAAGCGGGAATCCACGGATTTCTTGAATTCCCCTAGCTCCCCGGAAACCTTCTCTGCAAACTCACCTGTCCTGGAGTCGAGGCCGGAGAGGTGTGACTTAATGGCATTGACCTCTGATATGAAATCCCCTGCCCTGGTGAGCTGGCTCATGCCGGATTTCAGGACCTTGAGCTCTGATTCCAGGTCCCTCACGGAGGCCAGTCCCTTTGTCTTCTCCCTGAGCTCCTCGAGTCCTGACTCCGATGCCTCCTTGACCCTCCCCTCAAAGTCACTTACTAGGTTCTTGATGGAAGAACCGAGCTCGGCCCTGAGGTTGGCCATGTCGAGCTTGCCTGACTCGAGGCCGGACCTGAAGGCATCCATGTCCTTGGTCAGCTTTTCCAGGGATTTACTGGAGATGCCATCCATCCCGGACAGCCTGGTCTCTATGAGTTCCATGGATTTGGAGAAATCCGCCTGGGAGAGCTTGCCTGACTCAACCCTGGTCTTGAAGGCATCCATGTCCTTGGTCAGCTTTTCCAGGGATTTACTGGAGATGCCCTCCATACCGGACAGCCTGGTCTCGATGAGTTCCCTGAACTGAGCGAAGTCCTGCTGGGTTAGCATGGTCCTTGAGAACCTCTCGAGGTCAGCAAGCTTGGACTTGAATACCTTGATGTCTGAGGACAAATCCCTTATCGAGCCTATGTTCTTGGCTATGAAGTCGAACTCCCTCTTGAACTGGGTGGCCTGCTCCTCTGAGAGGCCTGAGAAGCGGGAATCCACGGATTTCTTGAATTCCCCTAGCTCCCCGGAAACCTTCTCTGCAAACTCACCTGTCATGGAGTCGAGGCCGGAGAGGTGTGACTTAATGGCATTGACCTCTGATATGAAATCCCCTGCCCTGGTGAGCTGGCTCATGCCGGATTTCAGGACCTTGAGCCCTGACTCCAGGTCCCTCACGGAGGCCAGTCCCTTTGTCTTCTCCCTGAGCTCCTTGAGCCCTGACTCCGATGCCTCCTTGACCCTCCCCTCAAAGTCACTTACTAGGTTCTTGATGGAAGAACCGAGCTCGGCCCTGAGGTTGGCCATGTCGAGCTTGCCTGACTC
>Ga0307421_1000748_pt1 | contig 20641 bp, 20 predicted proteins | sample SalMarWE160270MG_FD_202163 | JGI IMG/M metagenome (GOLD analysis project Ga0307421, IMG submission 202163) | Salt marsh sediment microbial communities from the Plum Island Ecosystem LTER, Massachusetts, United States - WE1602-70 | ecosystem: Environmental > Aquatic > Marine > Intertidal zone >...
CTAGCATTGCAGGACGTAATGAGCGAAGTCAGATTGCTCAGAGCAGAAGTTAACAAAATTAAACAAGTGTTACGGACCAATGGTATAGCCATCGACTGACTTTTCTGTCGTAAACAATTGACTAACAAATAAAAATCATAGATGAGAGAGGAAAATGAAACAAACTCGAACGATTAAAAAGTTAAAGAGGGATGGTTTTGAGTGGAATTATAGACTTGTAAAACTAATACATCCGTATAAATCTAAAGATGGAAATTTCACTTGTGTTTCATCAGTAAAGGTTCATTTAAAAAATAAAAGCGATACCATTTATGACACGGTAGATCAGTTTGAAAAAGAAGTAGGTTCAAAAATAAAAGAGACAATAAAAGAAGTTAAAGAGCCAGTTTTATTGAGAGAAATTATTAACCTCCATAATATTAATGGCATTAAAAGCATGAACCAGATAAGAACAATGGTTAAAGAAATCAAATCTGGAAATGATATCCTATCTCCAAGTAATTTACCAAATATTAAATTAGTAAAGACAGTGCAATCGGAATGGATCTTATTTGATGGGCACCATTCCTTACTTTCTTACATGATTGCTGGAAGGACATATTTACATGAGATCCCTCATCTTGTTATCGAAGACGAGAATTGTCATGTAAATAATAAAGAAATTCTAATCTTTTTTGGAACGCACTCCAAAAAATTAAATGATTCCAATTGGAGAAAATATGTAATAAATTGGCAAGCACCAAAAGAAAGACAATTATGTAAACGAGAACAAAATAATATGGGTGAGCTCTTAGATTCAATTAATGTGTTTTACAAGTTCTAGTATTATTTCTAGTCTTTATGGATTAAGAAATTAGTTCTGGAACTAATATCTAGTTTTTCAATCCATTTCGTTTTTTGGGATACGCTCCTATCTGTTCTTGACATATTTTGTTGAGGGAAATAGTGATTATAGCTAAATTGTGGGATATAATTTTCATCGGGGTGCTGAAAGTGGTTTTGAGAGTCCATTCGCGCCTGAAATATTTGGGGGAAAGCAGGAATGGGTAAGATACGCACGTATTTTGGTTTTAAGAACGGGAAGTTGGTTTCGGTGCTGCAGAGCGTGAATGGCGACGTGAAAAAAGCCGTAGATTGTACCTACTACATTACAGAACCTCAAGAAATGGAAAAAAGAGAAGTCAGAATAAGAATAAACTCAATTGTCACTTCACCACACGATATCTGGATTAAACCGTAAGCCATTAATGGCGGATTCGCCTCTTCTAGGTTGAGTTTTAGTAATGATTTTATCACTTGACTTTGTTGGACGAGTTGTTGATTTCTTCTTTTCGAGATAGTGATAGAAGTGTTGATGCTATATGAATAAGAATTCACTGGCTGATGTTGTGATGAATAAGATCGCGTACGTAAGCAGCTATTCTCCGCGAGAATGTGGGATAGCGACTTTCACAAAGAACTTGGTTGCCGCTACAAATCAACTTGGCATTTTTAGGAAACCTCTAGTTGTTGCGATGAATGAAAAGGAAGCGATCTACAATTATGATAGATTGGTCAAATGTCAGATCAGAAGAGACTTTCTTGAAGATTATGTTAAAGCTGCTGGCTACGTCAATTCGTCCAAGGCCGATTTGGTTAATCTGCAACACGAGTTTGGTCTGTTTGGAGGAGAGTGGGGAGAATACATTAACTGTTTCTTGGAGAAGATTCAGAAACCGGTGGTTTCCACGCTCCACACATTGTCTCCTAGTTTTGAACCTAAGGCTCAAGCTGTCTTGAAACAAATCGTAAAGCACAGCTCAAAGATAGTAACTATGACCAACACCGCCACAAAAATACTTATGGCGTACGATGTTTCGCGTAGCAAAATCGAAATCATCCAACATGGGTGTCCTGATGTTCCGTTTGTTGATAGCAACAAGGTTAAGCCTTCGCTGTTTGGTTTGAAAGGAAAAATCGTGTTGTCAACTTTTGGACTTATAAGCCGAGGCAAAGGCATAGAATATGTTATTAAAGCTCTCCCGGAGGTTGTGGAGAAACAACCCGAAATTGTCTATCTGATAATCGGGGAGACTCATCCAGAGGTGAGGAAGTTTGAAGGGGAGCGTTACCGCAAGAAGCTTATCAAACTGGTTGATGATCTGGATCTTCATGAACATGTCAAGTTTCACAACCGCTTCCTCCTTGAACGTGAACTAATTAAGTACCTTCAAGCGACAGACATTTATGTCACGCCATTCCTTGACCCGAATCAGATCAGCAGCGGCACACTCGTGTATGCAATGGGAACTGGTAAAGCAATAATAGCCACGCCTTACCTTCACGCCCAAGAGGCACTAACAGAGGGTCGGGGGCTTCTCTGCAAGTTTAGAGATCACAGATCTATTACAAAGTGTATTAGTCAACTCTTGGAGGATGAGGAACTAAGAAGAAACATGCAAAGAAAGGTTTACAGCTACAGCAGAGATTTTACTTGGGCCGTAGTGGCAAAGAGATACGCTGGGCTCTACAGGAGAATGTTAAACGCTTGAAAGAGAATTTGCTTCAGCTGCCGCCTATAAAGCTGGACTATTTGGCATCTATCACGGATGAAACTGGGATCATCCAACACGCCAAGTTTGCTACGCCGAACAGAAGAGAAGGCTATACCACGGACGATAACGCCCGCGCGTTGATCGTGTGCACGAAACACAATGGGCTAAACAGGAATCTGGAAACAGCGAAGCTTGCAGATGTCTACTTGAGCTTTCTGTATCATATGCAAAGGAAGGACGGCAGATTACACAATTTCTTGGGCTATGATCGCCGATTTCTCGACGATATGGGCTCTGACGATAGCTTGGGCCGTGCGCTTTGGGCGTGTGGCTACGTCATTAATTCCAATCTTGATAAAGAAAAAAGGTTGCTTTCCAAAGAGGTTTTCGACAAAGCATTGCCACATGCTCTCAACTCTACCTCGCCCAGAGCCAAAGCCTTCGCAGTCTTGGGTCTCAGCCAGTATCAGCGCGCTTATCCGAAGGATCAGGCCCTTTCGCGGAGGATGATAGAACTCATCGAGCAACTTCTAAAGCTCTATGAGAAAGGATCTTCTGTTGACTGGCGCTGGTTTGAAGCGTACCTTACTTACTGCAACGGCAGGCTTCCACAGGCCCTGTTTGAAACGTACGAATGTATCAGAGACGAGGGCTATCTTCAGGTGGCCAAGGATTCTTTCAATTTCATTCTGAAAGTTCAGATGAGCAACGGTATGTTCGCGCCCATAGGCAACAACGGCTGGTACAAAAAAGGTGGGCTAAGGGCGATGTATGATCAGCAGTCGGTGGAAGCGTCATGCATGACGGAGACCGCGTTGGCTGCTTTTCGGGCAACGCGCAACAATAATTTTAGAACCGCAGCTCGAACCATCTTCGCGTGGTTTCTTGGAAAAAACACTCAGGGCTTAAGGGTTTACAATCCCAATACGGGAGGTTGCTACGATGGAATAACTCCTGAGGGGTTGAACCTCAATCAGGGTGCAGAAGCCACCGTTACTTATCTTCTTGCCCGCTTAGACCTGGAAACAATCGTGAGCTAACGTCTCGTTTTCCTGGGTTTTCTTCACGTTTTATAAATAATCCAGGTTTGTTGAAACTCGCACTATCAAAGGAGATGTGGGTTTTTGTGGATTTAGTTTATTAATTATTAATGCGGAAGAGTTATTGAAAGAGGTGAACATTGGTATGCTATTGGTTAAACACATGATGGTAACAAACGTTATTACAGCGAGCCCAAGCATGACTGTGAAGGAAACTATCGAAATGTTGTATGAGAAACACATAGGTTGTGTTGTTTCGATTGATGACGACAAGAAGTGTATAGGAATCTTCACCGAAAGAGACGCTATTAGACTCGTGGCTAAGAACGTTCAGTTGGATCAGCCTCTGGACAACGTGATGACAAAGAACGTTGTTACTATTGCAGAAGACTCTTCGATTAATGAGGCAAGAAGAATAATAAAAGCTCACAGAATCAGACATCTGCCGGTGGTGAATCAAAAAGGCAGGCTAGTGGGTTTGCTATCTGTGAGATATTTACTAGACCAGTTCTTCGGGTTAACTTCTAAAAACTGCTAGCAGGAAACAAACGCGATGAAACGGTTTCACGGCAATCCAATTCTTAAGCCAATACCGGAACACCCATGGGAATCCAAACTGGTGTTCAACGCAGCCGCGATCTCCATGGACAAAAATATTCATATTCTGTATCGGGCGATGGGCAACGACGGCGTTTCTCGGCTTGGATACGCAAGAACCTCGGATGGCTTTCAAATAGATGAGCGTTTGCCCCTACCCATTTTCGAGCCGACCCTCGAAATGGAGAGAAACGGATGCGAAGATCCAAGACTGACGCTTATCGATGACGAGTTGTTCATGACCTATACGGCGTTGTCTGAGCGCGATCATTGGCAGCTTTATCAGATATCTTTGACATCGATTGAAGCCGACGATTTTCTCGACAAGAACTGGAGCTGGAAAGATCGGGTTTTGCCTTTCAGAGGCATCCGAAACAAGGACGCAGTAGTCTTTCCACGGAAAATAGACCACAAGTACGTCATGCTCCATCGTTTTGACCCTGACATATGTGTCGCGTATTCCGATGAGTTGAAGCGTTGGTATGACATCAGATCCGTGATCGGACCCAGGCAAAAGAGTTGGGACTCTTGGAAGGTAGGCGCGGCTGGAACTCCGATAGAACTCAACGAGGGGTGGCTGTGCATCTATCATGGTGTGAGCTATGAAAAGGTATACTCTCTTGGAGTTGTCATGCTCGATAAGGACGATCCCGAAAAGGTGCTGTCACGCTCAGAAAAACCGATCTTGAAACCTACCGAGGATTATGAACGCTACGGTAAAGTACCCAACGTGGTCTTCAGCTGTGGAAACGTTAAGGTTGACGGCGAAGTTCTGATCTACTACGGGGGAGCAGATAGCGTTTTGTGCGTTGCAGCCTACGAACTCAATGAACTGATCCCCAGAAAATAAAATATACACCTTGAGGGAACCATTTCCGAAGTGCGCTAAGCTGTTTTAGGTGTTTTAACATAGTTTAATGTTACATCTCATTATGCGCGCGCAAACTGCAAGAGAAATCTATTGCAAGTGCTCCCACGGCAAGAGGTGCTGGTGTATTATAAATTCTTTTTACTATCTCCAGAGCTTTTTGAATATTATAATTAATCCCTAACTCTTTGGAAACTTTTTGCTTCTCGTTTCCCAACTTAAAATTGCCCTCATGCATATCAAGACTAACTAAAATTTACATTTTTCTGAGAAAGCAAATTAACACTTTTTTACAGCTACTTTAAAAATTTAAATGACCCTTAGTATTAGGGTATGCCCTGAAAATCCTAAATTGTTATTCTACGCTATTTTGCCGTGTCAAGAGGCTTCCATCACCACTTAACTTGAATAATATCCAAACTAAATATTTGAATAACACATAATCAAGAGGCTTGAATAGCGTCGCGTTTCAATGCTTATGGCTTTAGTGGAACACTCTCTTCTTGATGACTATCGCAAACAAAGTAGCCATCAGGAAAAGTGGCAGAATAATCCATGATGGAAAGTGTGAGACATAACCAATTGGCGTGGACTGTTTATTCAATGCCTGAGTCTGATTACTTGATTTTTTTAATCTATTAGGTCACTCCAAAGATAAATGTTTGAATATTTTTCCTCGAAACCAAAATTGGGGTCATCGTAGATTATGTCTAATTTTAGTCCGTATCTTTCGATGAGCTTGTTCATGTTTTCCCAAATCAAAGGAGACTGATTGTCCGAACCCCATTCAGGGAACCATATGTTGTCATCTAGCCGTCGCATGCCCCAGCCGTAATCCTTGGGAAGAACAAAGGCTGCTTCCGCCTCCACCTTTTCAAGGGAACTTTGCTGGGGCGAACGCGTCATGTCCCAGAAGGTCTCCATGGCGTTGAAGTGTTCTTCCGTTAGTATCCCGTAGGGGTTGCCTGGAGGGTCTGTGGGATAATTGAAAACAATCAAGTATTTGGCTCCTGCCCGGTAGGCTGTTTTCATGTCATCTAGAAGCTGTGTTCCATTCTCCAAGTAAGGCGGATTTTCATAAGTCCAAGTGATTATAGCTCCCCACTCTTTATCTTGCACATTTGCGGCTCCCCTCCCGAGGGCTATTTGCTGAGGTCTACTGTGGTTCCATCCTAGTTCAACAAAGACGGCGTCATATCCAGCCAAATAGTCAAACCAGTATAATGCGTAATCGGAGGTAAACGCGGTGACATTTCTGTTCTTAAGGTCTTGCATGCCCCAGGTGGAAGAGATGTCGGTGACGAAAAGTTCGGCTGCTTCGCTGTAGTCTGACACCGTCTCAAAGAACTCATCCTCTTCTCCTTTCCAATGCCCTGAGTCAATTTGCCTTCCACCAGGCTCATCGTAGAGGTAAACGCCCAAGAATTGCTTTTCCCACCTTTCCTTTGCAGTGTCAAACCATGTGAGATGCCATGGATAGCCAATATGTGAAAGGTAATCAAAAAAAACCATAAAGTTCATTTTGGCATCCACGGCATATTCGCAGATTTCGTTGAGGGCTGTTTCATTCTTGCTGGTTTCCCACGAGTTTATGATGAATAGATTGGTGTATCCCTTCACTTTGTCTATAAGCAGCTTAGCTTGGCTGGTTGTGTTTCCGCCAAAGGAGACTCCGAAAAAGAAGTCTTCCTCAGAAACTTCATTTTTGAAGTTGTAGTGAACATAGACTATAGCTGAACAAAAGATGGAGGTCAATAAAATGATGCTTAGAATCAGCCATGTTAGTTTCATCGGGTCTCTATTTAGGGTATGCAGGTGAGAAATAAAGATTTTTGTGAGGCAAAAAGATTTGTAGGTACTCAATATACATTCATAGTTCTAAGTGAACTTTTCAACCCAAAAACATTTTTGAGCAATCAACATAATTAAATTTAAAGAGTTGAGGAAATTCCAAATGGATAAATTACTATTTCGGCACGTTTTGTTGCTGAGTCTATGTGCCTTATTGGTGACTGCCCCAATCTTTAGGTCAGTAAAAGCAAACGGAATCATCTACATCCGGGCTGATGGAACGGTAGATGGAACGAATAAGATTCATCGAGACGGAAACGTCTACACCTTTACTGATGACATTTTTGATTCTATCGTTGTGGAAAAAGATGATGTTGTAGTTGATGGGGCAGGCTACGGTCTTCAAGGAACGGGAATTGGAACAGGAATAAATCTGATGGAAAGAACCAATGTAACAGTCAAGAACATAGAAATCAGCGATTTCTTTTACGGCATCTATCTTAATTCTTCTCTAAACAACAGTCTATCAAGCAACAACGTACGAGGCAACTTCTGTGGCATCTACCTATCCGCATCTTCCAACAACACTATTATTGGCAGTAACATTACCAAAAACGATTCTTCCGGTGTCTGGCTTCGCGGTTCCTCAAACAATGATATAACCGAAAATAGGATAATCGAAAACGGTCAGGATGGCATCTGGCTCTCCAGCTTTTCAGACAATAATAGAGTTTTAGGAAATATAATCAGAACGAATGCGTACGGCATCCGACTAGATGACTACTCAAACAACATACTTAGAAACAACGATTTGAGAGACAACGGATGCAACTTCGGCGTATTCGGCTCGTTACTTCCCGAGTTCATCCAGGACATAGATGAGTCAAATACTGTGAATGGAAAACCTATCTACTATTGGGTTAATAGACAAGATGTGACTGTTCCGCTTGACGCAGGATATGTGGCTCTTGTAAATTGCTCAGGTATAACCGTTAAAAACCTGAACCTCAGCAACAACGGGCAGGGCTTACTATTAGCTCACACGACAGAATCTTCGATAATCCAAAACAACATAACAGATAACATTCATGGCATCTACATGTGCGGATGTTCAAACAACACTGTTACGGGTAATAACATAACCAAAAATTTAGCGAATGGCATCTATCTGTACTATTCACAGAATAACAGATTCTTTCATAACAACTTCATATCCAACACAAACCAAGTCTATGATGTGGGAGCCTCATCCAACATCTGGGACAATGGGGTTGAAGGGAATCATTGGAACAACTATGAGGACAAATATCCCAATGACACTGAACCGGATAGTTCAGGCATCTGGAACACACCATACGTTCTCGATGGAAACAACCAAGACAACTATCCACTAGTAAATCAGTTCATAATTCCAGAGTTTCCATCATGGACCATTCTGCCATTATTCTTGACTGCAACTTTGTTTGCTTTAATCATCAAAAAGAGGCTATTTCATCCACGTTCATAAGAAACCTAACATTCTATTTAACTAACCAAGCAGAGATATGGATAGTGAATTAACTTAGTCAATGTTTCTTGACTGGCTAAATGATGCTTTTGGTCAAAGTTTCTTGACAAAAACGCTTTTACGTTCTACTCACAATAAAACTGAACGTTATGCTTTCTAACCTGAAGAAAATCACAACAACATTTGCTCTAATATTAGTTCTCTCCTTTACGCTTGTTTCTATTTCAGAAATTGGGATAGTGAAGGCGGAAGGCACCATTTATATCAGAACTGATGGAACCGTTGAGGGAACCGACAAAATTCATCGAAATGGAAACGTCTACACTTTCACAGGCAACCTTTACGATCCTATTGTTGTGGAAAAAGACAACATAGTCGTAGATGGGGACGGTTACGTTCTTCAAGAAACAGACTACAATAGAACACAAATGTATCCATTGCTGAGAGGGATAACGATGAATAGTAGAAGCAACGTGACAATTAAGAACATCAAAATAAAGTCATTCTACGGGGGGCTGTATCTAAATTCTTCTTCAGGCATCAACATTTCTGGGAACACCATTATAGCCGAAATAGGCATCGGACTCACTTCTTCACATAACACCACCATCTCCGGAAACATCATAACAAAAGCAAGGACTGGAATATTCCTTCGTAGTCTATCATATTCGGTGGGATCAACATACAACACCATTTCTGGAAACTACATTATCAACAACGGGGCGGGCATTTTCCTCCAAAGCTCTTCAAACCAGATTATTATCGAGAACTACGTAGCCAACAACGTGAATGGCACTTACATTTTTTCACCTCCCTTCGCAGCCGCTTCCTCAAACAACATCTTCTACAATAACAGCTTCGTTAACAACACCAGACAAATTTACATGGAAAAAGGATTCGCAATTCCTGATCCAGTAAACAGTTGGGATAACGGTTCTGAAGGAAACTACTGGGGCAACTACTATTACGTCGTTGACAATGATGGTGACGGCATAGGAGACTCGCCAATAGTTTTTGATGAAAACAACCAAGACAACTATCCGCTAATGGCTTCTCCTATGCCTCCACTTTACGTCTTCGACGCTGGCACATGGGAGGAAACCCAATACAACGTTTATGTACTCAGCAACTCAACAGCCTCACATTTCAGTTTCGATCCCGAAGACACTTTGATACAGTTTAATTTAGAGTGCGAAAACGGAACAACAGGCTTCTGCAACGTGACAATCCCCAAAGACATGTTAAACACCGAAGACAGCTGGACTGTTCTCGTAGATGGAGCCTCTGTTACTCCAATAGTCAACGAAGATGCAACCGGTACATACCTCTACTTCGCCTACAATCACAGCGCCAAAACAGTAGAAATAATCGGAACCGATGCAATCCCAGAGTTTCCATCATGGATCATTTTGCTATTGTTCGTTGCTGTAACCTTGCTGATCCTAATCTGCAAACAGAGACTACCTAAAACGTCAAGCATTGGTGTCGGTGGTTGTTTAAGCTGTGGCTGATTGTTTCGGAGGCGTTTCACCGCCTAGCCCTAAGTGAAGGGCAGAAAGAGAACAAACGGAAAAGAGAGAAAACTTCACAAAAATGGAAGTAATGAAAATGGTTAAACAATTTAGACGAAAGCTTCTGTTCATAACGGTTTTCCTTTTGATACTGTTGAGTTATGGTGCTTACGCATCTCCAATACCGAGTGTGCGTGCGGCAGAACCCAGCATTCAGGATAAAGCAATGGCAATCTTGAATGACGTTATTGGCCTAAACACAGAAGAATATGTAGTCACTATAAAGTTAAAACCCGATAAAGAATACCTTGGTCTACCTCAAAAAGACGTCCGTGCCACCTTATCATCCGCCCAAAGCCACATTATGGTAAGCTACTATTTTGTAAACAATAACCTGCGCCAGATTTACATTAGCTATTCAGAGTTCCCTGTAGAATATCCAGCCGCTGACACTACTGTTGAACTGGCTAAAGGCTTTCTGGAGAGATACCAAAACTACACGGGGGACTCTTTCTACGGTGAGCTTGCATCAATGCTAGATAATATTGATGTTACCAATAACATAACTAAATCTGCCGGAAACATAAAGCTTGAAGTATTAAATTCAGACCAAATAATAGTTGATTACGTTTGGACATATACAGACGAAAACGGAATCATAGCTAAATCAAAAAACGTTATCTTAAGTTACGACAGAGGACAGCTGAAAGTGTTCTTGAATAATTGGCCTCTCTATACTGTAGTGGGTACGCCCGAAATTTCTGGTGAAGAGGCTACTGCAATAGCTATAGAGGCTTCCAAGAATTACTCTTACGAAGTAAGCACTGATAATGGCACTTTAACGGTAACTGGATTCGAGATAGCGCCAGAATCGCTAGGTCACGAGGTGCTGAGCTATCTTAACTTCCCAAATCAAAGCCTTGCACGCGGAGGCGACCCATTCACTCTGTATCCTTCATGGTATGTTCCGTTAGGCTTTGTCAAATCTTACCCTGGCGGCGTGACTGGAATGACAGTGACAATTTGGGCTGACACAGGCGAAGTAAGCACATTGGGTCCAATGGTAGTTGTCCTTATTCCCGAGTTTCCATCATGGGCTATTCTACCGTTGCTTCTGGTGGCAGCCTTAGTGGCTGTAATTTACAAAAAGAGACTGCCCAAAATAGTGAGTGAGAAAAATGGTACAATGTAGAACATTTTTTCTCTTTGGTTTCGTTCTTTTTGTTTTAGTTAGTTTGCCCTTTATTGGTTCTGTTGGAGCATCCTCGGAGATGTGGAGTCGAACTTATGGAGGAGAATATGGCAATATAGTTTATTCATTTGACCGTGCTTCATCTGTGGTTGAGACTTCTGATGGGGGATTCGCATTAGTTGGCACTAGACATTACTTTGGTTCTATTTTGGATTCTTGGTTGGTCAAAACTGATGAGTATGGTAATGTGGAGTGGAACCTTACATATGGTGAAGGATTAGCTTCTTCATTGGTTGCAACTTCTGATGGAGGATTTGCTTTAGCAGGTAACACGAAGTCTTTTGGTGCTGGCGGCTATGATTTTTGGCTGGTTAAGACTGACGGTTATGGGAAGGTGGAGTGGAATCAGACATATGGAGGAACTAATAATAACCATGCTAATTCTTTGATTGAGACTTCTGATGGGGGGTATGCTTTAGCTGGTTGCACAGAGTCTTTTGGTGCTGGGTCCCGTGTTTCTTGGTTAGTTAAAACTGATGGGTATGGTAACGTGGAATGGAACCAAACATACCTTGAAATGTCAGCTGGTCCTTTGGTTCAAACAACCGATGGGGGATTCGCCTTAGCTGGTGAAGATGGTCTGGTATTTCAAGATTTTTGGCTGGTTAAAACTGATGCAAACGGAAATCATATTTGGAATCGTACATTCAGCGGAGATTGTGTTGATTTTGTTCACTCTTTGGTTGCAACTTCTGATGGAGGATTTGCTCTCGGTTGCATCTTTGGTTCTTTAATGGAGCCTGACTTGTTTTGGTTAATTAAGACTGATGTGGAGGGTAATGTGGAGTGGAGCCACACATATGGGGAAGGAAGAACTTCTTCATTAGTTGAGACTTCTGATGGGGGATTCGCTTTAGCTGGCAGCGGAGGTGGTGATTTTTGGCTAATTAAAACTGATGAGTATGGCATTATCCCAGAGTTTCCGTCATGGGCTATTCTGCCATTGCTTCTGGTGGCAACCTTGGTGGCTGTAATCTACAAAAAGAAACTGTTCTCAGCAGATTAGATTATAACCGAAAGGCTTGGATAGCACAACATTTAATTACCAAAATTTCATGTTTTGCTTAACCACAACAACCAAATAATACTGAACTAACAGGTAGTAGAATCAGGAAGGAGATGCTGATGACAGAATTCAAAGTTAAAGACCAAAACTTGGCTCCACAGGGAGCGCTGCTCGTTGAATGGGCAGCAAAACACATGCCCGTATTAGCCCAAATTAGAAGCCGGTTCGAAAAAGAACAGCCCCTAAAAAATGTCACTGTAGGTGCATGCCTTCACGTCACCAAGGAGACAGCTGTTCTTGCAGAGACTCTTAAGGCTGGAGGAGCAGAAGTTGCCCTGTGCGGGTCCAACCCTTTATCGACTCAGGACGAAGTGGCATCATTCCTCGCTGAGAGAGGAATAAACGTGTATGCTTGGCGCGATCAAACAACCGACGAATACTTCTGGTGCATAAACCAGGTACTCGACTATAAGCCCAAAGTCACATTAGATGACGGAGCTGATCTGGTGGGCACCCTCCACAAGGAAAGAACAGAACTGCTAGAGAACGTAACGGGGGGAACAGAAGAAACCACCACAGGCGTCATCCGTTTGCGGGCTATGGAAAACGACGGAGCACTAAAATATCCCATTATAGCCGTAAACGACGCGTACACAAAATACCTGTTTGACAACCGATACGGCACCGGACAAAGCACAATAGACGGGATTCTCCGTTCCACAAGTCTTTTGCTGGCGGGAAAAAACTTTGTTGTAGCCGGTTACGGATGGTGCGGCAGAGGCTTAGCAATGCGAGCCAAGGGCATGGGCGCCCAAGTTATAGTTACAGAGATCGATCCAACAAAGGCTCTGGAAGCCATTATGGATGGATTCCGTGTGATGCCCATGAATGAGGCGGCGAAGATCGGAGATTTCTTCGTAACGCTCACTGGAGATATCAGCGTTATTCGGAAGGAGCATATGGTGAAGATGAAGGATGGCGCCATAATCGCTAACAGTGGACACTTCAACGTTGAGATCAACATAGCTGATTTGGAGGATATGGCAGTTTCAAAGCGAACTGTGCGACCAAATCTGGAAGAGTATAGTCTGAAGGATGGAAGAAAACTTTGTTTGTTGGCTGAGGGGAGACTGGTGAATCTTGCCGCGGCAGAGGGTCATCCGTCAGAGGTTATGGATATGTCCTTTTCAAATCAAGCTTTATCTGCTGAATATCTGACGAAACAAAAAGGAATGAAAGCTAAGGTTTACCGGGTGCCAAAAGAGATAGATGAGTTTGTGGCAGGTCTGAAATTGAAGGCTATAAAAGTGGAAATTGATGAGCTTACTGAAGAACAGAAGAAGTATTTGGCTACTTGGGAAGCGGGAACTATCTGATTTGACAATAAAGCTTATAATGTGGTTTTAGATAGAGTTGGCTACATCGTGGTGAATAAATAGATGGTTAGTAAAGATCAAACTATCGGATGGTTAATCTTTCTGGTCTGCGCAGTAGTCATCGTTGGATACGTCGTCGCGCTCTTCGGATATGAACAAGTAATTCAACCAATTATTGACTTGGGACCAGCATGCGACATTCAATTCTGGCTGGTTGCAGTTCCAGTACTGATCGCTTTTGTTGCAGTCTTAGCGATAGGAGCATGGATCGGCTGGACAATGGGCACTACTCCGCCTCCGAGACCAATCGAAGAGATTGAATCCGAAAGCACAACAGAATAAGAGAAAAACAATTATTCTCTTCCTTTTCTTTCATATTTTGGTAGTGTTTAGATTGAACAGAATTAAAGGCATAGTTCTTTGTGGAGGAAAAGGCACAAGACTTCGACCTCTTACACATTATATTCAAAAAACCATGGTTCCTGTGGGAGTGAAACAGAAGCCGCTTCTAGAATATGTGGTTCGCCTCTTCAAGTTTCACGGAATCAAAGACCTAGTTTTTCTGGTCAACTACAAGTCAGAGCAGATTGCGAATTACTTTGAGGATGGCTCCAGATTTAACGTGAAAATCTCCTACGTGGAAGATGATCCCGCTTCAAAAGGAACTGGCGGTGCCGTGTTGAATGCCTACAATAAGGGTGCAGTGAATACCGCGGACACTTTGCTTGTGTATTACGGAGATATAATAACAAACATGAACCTCACAGACCTGTTACAGTACCACACAGACAAACAGTCGTGGGGAACGATTGCCTTATCCTCAGGCTTCAAAGTTAGAGTTGGTCTAGCAAATCTGGACAATGATGGAAAGATTCTTGGATTTGAGGAGAAGCCTACATTGGAGAAACCAGTGAGCGTGGGAATTTCTGTCTTGAAGGGAGAGATGCTTGAGGATATGAAGCGTTTGAAGGGAGAGAAGCAGAAATTGGATCTGATGGGAGAAGTACTCCCTCATCTTCTAAAAGTTGGCAGACCAGTTTACGGTTATGTTTCAAAGGCTTTTTGGTATGATGTTCTCAGCACCGAAGCATATGAAAAACTGGATCCGAAACTTGTCGAGGAACTGTTTAGGAAAATTTTGGGCTAAATGACGCCTCCGGTTTATGCTCTTCATGTTGTTTTGCAGGTCAACATGTCCGGGCGGCTGGCTCTTCTTTTTATTGTTTATTCATAACTTTTATAAACCGTGATTATTGTTAGTAGTTGGTTGCTGGTGATTCATTGGAGCCAAGTAGAAAACCTTTGAATGCATTAACAAAACAGTTGAACAACTACGTGTCCATTGTCCTGAAGAACGGAGTTGAATATAGAGGCACCATGGTTCGCTGTGACAGCCACATGAACTTGTTGCTGGATAAGGCTACCGAACGGGTTAAAGATCAATTGATTGCCAACTACGGAAGCATCCTCCTCAGAGGAAACAACATCTTATACATCTGTACAGATGTGCCCCGCGAAAAATAAACTAAGCATTCAGTGTTTCCAGTTCAGTATTGTGCCGTCAACTTAGTTTTTGGAATTCTCTTGGACGTAGGTTAAGGCATCTTTCAGTCTGTTTTTCAGCCCGTGTTTGCGTTGGAAAAAGGTTAGAACGTTTCGTATGTCTCTTTCTAGAAGTTCCTTTGCGTTTGGGTGTTTTGTGGGGACGTTTTGGGGCCAGTCTATTATGAGAATGTGCTGGTTTGGCTGGAGGATGATGTTGAAGGGGCTGAGGTCTCCGTGGATGATGTGGGCGTCTTGGTAAGCTCTTTTTACGTTAACTAGTATCTCGTTATATACAGCTTGGGCGTCTGGCAGTTTTGGGTGATGGTAAAGTTCTGCGCCTTCTATCATGCTCATAACCAAGACGTGACGGGTCTGTTTGATGGGCTCTGGAACAGCTACTCCTTTAGGATATAGCAGTTTCAGGGCTGTGTATTCTTTTTTGGCTGCGATTCTGGATTGGTGGTGCCAGTCGGGCGTGTAAGTATATTTTGCCATGTAGCCTCGTTTGCGTTTGGTTTTTTTGAAGCTGGTTCGTCCTAGGCGATGAAATTTGAGTGCTACTTGCTGTTCATTGGGTGTGAGGGCGTCGTAGACGTCTGATTCCTTTCCTACGCCTAATGGTTTGCCGAAGGCTTCGATTATGTTTGCTTTTACGAGGGCGTTTATGGCTAAGGTGTCGTATCCTGCTGTTGTGAGGCTGTAGCCAGTGTATTGTCCTCGCCAGCCTCTGAGTAAGCCCTTTTTTATGAGAATTGGTAACCGATAATCGATTTCTTGGGGTGGAAGCTTTGCCTGTTTGTGGATGGCGTCTTTTGGTGCATGTTCATAATTTTTCATTTGCTGTTCGATGGCATGAAGTATCTTGAGGTCTTCAGGTTCAAGTTCACGAAACACTCGCACAGCAATATCAACAGCAGACATAATCAAACAACTATGGCAAAAGAACACTTAAGGAGTTTATCACATCTTTTTCAAGAAGAATGTAAAACAGCTAAATTTGTAATTTTTACACTAGTGAAGTTTCTTTGATTGCACCGAATTTCTGTGTTTTCTCTACAAACTGTATTTAGATAAGTTTATTTTGGTTGCTGAGAGGAATATTATGTACGGTGATTTTGATGGAAGAAAAAGCAAATGAAATTAGATTGCCATTGATTGGCGAAAAAGCACCCGATTTCGAAGCTGCCACAACTCAGGGAACTTTGAGGCTCTCAGATTTCGAAGGAAGCTGGCTAGTCCTGTTCTCACACCCTGCAGATTTCACACCAGTCTGCACAACAGAGTTCATTGCCTTTTCCGAGATTTACGAAGAACTGAAGAAAAGAAACACTGAACTTCTTGGCTTAAGCGTTGACAGCGTCTCTTCTCACATCGCATGGATAAGAAACGTTGAAGAAAAGATGGGAGTGAAGATTCCTTTCCCGATAATCGCAGACTTGAACAAGGAAGTGTCCCAAAAGTTCGGTATGATACATCCTGCACAAAGCAAAACCGAAACGGTTCGTTGCGTCTTCATAATCGATCCGGAAAGCAAAATCAGAACCATTCTATACTATCCGCTGACGACTGGCAGGAACATGAAAGAGATATTGCGGATCATTGATGCTCTGCAGACCACGGACAAACACAAGGTGGCTACGCCTGCCAACTGGAACCCCGGAGACCCTGTTGTTGTTCCTCCACCCGGTACAACAGAACAAGCTGAGGAGCGAACCAAAGAAGGCTACGACTGCAAGGATTGGTACCTCTGCTTCAAGAAGCTGTGATTGCCTTGCCGTGCGTATCTGCAGACGGGAAACCCACCAAAAGCGGTATTGCAACATTGTCTGCTTTGAAGAGTGGAGCTTCAACACCTAAGGCTGTTGCAGAAATTACGGGAAATGCTCTATTCCGAGTTAGAAGTGGTCTCAGGGAACTCGTTAACGCCGGATTCGTAAAGCAAGTAGACGACAATTACCAACTGACCCCAGAAGGAAGCAAGCTAGTACCGTAATGGCGCCGCTTCATTTCCTCTTTTTTTGAGTCTTTGTTTAGTTTTGCTTTGGCTGATTGTTATTGCGAATGTGCCGTAGCTGTTTCGAAGAAGTTCTATAGTCTATATAGATTACTGGGTTAATGTATATATTATCCGCTCAGTTATTGAAAAACATGCAGAAAACAAAAATGAACACAGTTGGAGGTGAGTATGGAATGAGATGCCCTAACTGTAACTCGGAAATGAAAATAGACAAAGAATGCGGCTACATGAAACAATACAGATGCGACATATGTAGAAGAATAGAAACATTATGGACCGTATGCGTAACCGCGTAAACTCCCAATTAGAAAACGGTTTTTCTTCACATACAAACTAATCATTAATCACGTTTTGTCTGATTTTACGATTCCAGTTTTATCCGAAAAGATTGACAGCTTAGGCTCAAAACTCGGCTTCCACTAATCCAGAAACAAGGGACAGTTTAATTTTACAGTTCAACGATTTTGATGGAGTCAAGCGACCGCGCAATCATCGCTTCTATGTCCAGCTTCTCCTCAGCCTTAATCACATCTTCTAGCTTTGCCTTTGTGGATGGACTGTAAGGAACTGCTGTGCATGCCCCCGCCTTCTTGCTCGAAAACTTGTATGTTCCAATCTTCCTTGCGATTGCCTCAGTTTCTGCCTTGTCAAAACCCAGTAAGGGTCTATGAACAGGATACTCTTTGACCGCAGCGTTAAGCACCCTCAAGTTGGTTAATGTTTGGCTAGCCTGCTCGCCTATGGCTTCTCCAGTAACTATTCCCTCGGCTCTCAACTGTTCTGCAAGCCGCTCAGCAACACGATACATCATACGTTTACAGAGTAGACACGAGTATTTTCTGTTGGTTTGCATGATTTGTTTCAGGTTTTCGCCGTGCTGAACCACGTAAACCTTTCTGGGGAACCCAACTGCCCAACTGAGCAGCACTTCAGCGACCCGATAGGCTCTCTCTGTTGTAGTCTCATCCGTGAAAGGCGAAATATCAAAATGAACGGGTACAACTGGGCTGCCTCGTTTCATAACCAGCCACAACCCAACCGCTGAATCTATTCCTCCGCTAAACAAGCCAACAAGTTTCGGTTGAGTGCCCAGAGGCATGCCGCCAACCCCCTCAATCATCTGCAAGTAAACGAAGGCTTGGTCATCCCTAACCTCAACGCCCAAAACAACGTCAGGATTACCCAAATCAACGCTTAAGCCCAGCTTCTCACCGAACTCATCTAGGACCCGCTGACCCAGCAACTTGCGGACATCAGCGCTTGAGTAGCCTTGCTTTCCAACGCGTTTACATTTAACAGCAAAACTGTTCTCCTCCTCTAGCACAATGCCCGCCAAGAAGATGCCCTTGTCGATTACTTCATCAAGTTTAGAGGAGGTTTCCATCGCCGGAGAAACTGAGGAGATTCCGAAAACTTTTGTCAGTATCTGTGCCGCATCCACTGCTGAACTGGTTTTCAGGTAGAATCTGCCATGTCTACGAACAAGCTCACTGTAGGGAATTTGATGATGTTTCAATGTTTGCTTCAGGTTTCTGGCAAGCCGCTTCTCGTAATATTTTCGGGTCCAAACCTTTTTGAGCCACAGCTCTCCGCTGAAGCGAACAATAACGGAGTCGTAAACGTTGTTTAGGGCAGTTTCCACTTGGGTCCCTCAGCAGTGTCCTCTATCACCAAACCTAACTTCTTCATCTTTGCTCTGATTTCATCCGACAAACCGTAATCTCCTTTCTTGCGCAGCTCCTCCCTCAAATCAAACAAAAGCTGCACCAGATCATCAGCTATCTTCTCGCCAATCTGCTTAGTTTTCTCTTTCTGAAAGAGACCCAGCACCTTCCCCAGCTCCGAAAAACAGTCATAAACCTTCTCCAGAATCTCAGCGTTCACTTGTTTCTGTTCATCCAGAAACCTGTTAATCTCCTTCGACATCTCAAAGAGGGCAGCTAACGCTTGCGGAGTGTTAAAATCTTCATCCATAGCCTTCACGAATTCGCCTCTAAGCTTCTCTACTATATCGTCGAAATCTTTCTCCCCTGAAGTCAGCTCCCGTTTCACCGAAATTTTTATGGCATCCTTCAAAGAATCCAAAGTATTGTAGAACCGTCTCAAGCTGGCTTCAGCGCCCTTGAGCCTCTCGTCAGTGAAATCCACCTCGCTCCTGTAATGGGTGGACAAAACGAAGAGCCGGATAGCCTCAGCATCATACTTTTTCAATGCGTCCCTGACTGTGATGTAGTTCCCTAACGATTTGGACATCTTTTCTCCATTAATCTTCAGAAAACCAGTATGCAGCCAATACTTAACAAAAGGCTTCTTACCCGTCATAGCCTCACTCTGAGCAATCTCGTTCTCATGATGAGGAAAAATCAGATCACGAGCACCACCATGAATGTCAAACTGGCTTCCCAAATACTTCAAGCCCATGATCGCACACTCGATATGCCAGCCCGGAAAACCGGTGCCCCATGGACTCCACCACTTTAGAACCGTGTTCGGCTCAGCCCGTTTCCAAAGCGCAAAGTCTCTGGCGTTCCTCTTATCCGGATGAACCTCAAATCTGGAACCCTCAAGCATTTCGTCAAGCTTGATTTTGGAGAGTTTCCCGTAATCATCCAGTTTGGACACGTCAAAGAACACGTTTCCGTTAACCTCATAGGCGTATCCCTTCGTTATCAGAGACTGGATTGCCGCGATCATTTCGATGAGGTGACCTGTGGCTCTGGGAGAAATGTCTGGTCTCTTCACTCCAAGAGAATCGAGGTCTCTGAAGTATTCTCTCATGTAAACTTCCACCAGTTGCATGGGTTCAATTCTCCTTTCTTTCGCCCTTTTCCCAATTTTGTCCTCAGCCGTGTCAGGGGTTAGATGACCCACATCCGTGATGTTCTGGACGTAGAAGACCGAGTAGCCCTTAAACTCTAGCCAACGAACGATAACGTCAAAGGCGATGTATGTTCTGGCGTGACCTAAATGAGACCAATCATAAACCGTGGGTCCACAGACATACAACCCAACATTCTTATCCCTCAATGGCTTAAACTCTTCCATCTGTCCGCTCATCGTGTTGAAAACTCGCAAAACCATCCCATTTCACCCATAAACAAAGATTTTCTGTTCTAATTGATGACCAAGCCCTCAAACAAAAACTTAGAGGCTACCAATGATTTAAAGTTAATCAGAGATCAGCTATCACGTTTCACATGGTTTACAAAGTTAATGTTGGGCATTCGGAAAATCCTGTTTTCATCTTGGAAAATAAGCCTTAAAAAAGACTTTAAAACAGAAAAAGATGGATTTTACGGGAGATTTAGTGTCTAGATTTTGGATTCATTAAAGCTATATATCCTGAACAGAGCAAATTCTATCAAAGAAACTTCGAGATGCAGTAAGATTGTCGGAAGAATCTGTAGTGGTTATTTGTCCAAATCCAAAATGCCGAAGAGAAATTGAAGAGCCTATTCTCTTGACCATCCTTTCTGTTACACCGCCAAAACAGTACGAAGCTTGCCCATACTGCTTTGCCAACCTAGAACCAGAACCCCCGATTGAACAAAAGGATGTTCCAGAACCCACGGTTGAAAAGGAAGAAGTTATGGAGGA
>Ga0307421_1000749_pt1 | contig 20641 bp, 13 predicted proteins | sample SalMarWE160270MG_FD_202163 | JGI IMG/M metagenome (GOLD analysis project Ga0307421, IMG submission 202163) | Salt marsh sediment microbial communities from the Plum Island Ecosystem LTER, Massachusetts, United States - WE1602-70 | ecosystem: Environmental > Aquatic > Marine > Intertidal zone >...
ATGCCGTAGGGATAGCAGGATATGAGCGTCAGGACCGGGCTGGAGGCGGGGTACATCACGCTGACATCCGTGGGCTCGATGATCCGGGTCTGATCAACCACGTATCGGTAGACATTGCTGGCTGTGTAGAGCAGCAACTCGGCACCCAGATCGAGGTCCGGCAGGTCCCGGAAGATCTCGCCGAATATGTCGTTGTGGGCCGAGATGATGCAGTTCCCTGTTGTGCCCGGGTTGGCACTGCCGACGTGGTGGCCTGCTCCCTGTTTCAAGGCTTCCCAGTCGTCGCCCTCAACCACCGGCGCGTCAACGCCGATGGAGGGGATCTGTAGGCGAATGGCGTGCTCCGGGCCCCGCGTCGGCACGGGCGGCGGCGTGACCTCGCGCACCAGGTCGCGTAGATGCTCAGGTATCTCCTGCGGCACGGCTCCGCCAGGCGAGTTCGGCGGCGAGTGGCCCCCAGGTAGTATGACAACCTGAATGAGCGGCGTGGGCGTGGTGGTCGGCAGCTGATCCTGTTGAGCGCCGCTCGAAGCCTCGTTCAGGAGATGCAGTGTGGCGAGTGAACTGGCGACGACCAGCACAAGGGCAACGACGAGAGCAATCTCCACGACGAGCAGGGCTTTATCCCGGACCCAGTCCCAGCGGATGGGACGCCGCTCCTTTGGGGGCGCTTCTGTCGCGCCGGGACCTCCCGTCTCCTCGTCATCCACCTCGTGTGTCCGGTAGTCAGCTGCGGCGCCTTCGCCCTGGAATCGCCGGTGGTCGGCGGCGCTGGAGGAGTCCGCCGCAGACGACTCCGGCGCCAGAGGATCGCGAACCTCCCCCTCGGCCTCCTTGCCCAGGCGGCGCAGCCGCTCCACTCGCTCCTCCCGCCTGCGGACGCGTAGGAGCTCCTCCAGCTCCTCGACGGACAGCTCATCCACCGTGCGGCGATCCTTCATGCCGAACGCCCTCGCCCATCCGGGGAGCGGGCCGGCCGGCCGGCCTTGCCCTTCTTCCTGGCCACGGCGAACACCTCCCGCTCGAAGAACCAGCGAAACGGCGGCCAGTTGAATAGAACGTGTCGTGACGCGGCCAGAAGGACACCCTCCCGCCGATTCTGCGGCGGCGTATCCAGCCAGACCCGTGGAGTGAAGCCGGCGCGCCTGAGCACGCGGCGCAGGCTGCACGAGCTCTGTTCGTTGACGTGAACGTCGAGGTTCGCCGGTACTATCGCGCGGGGGTCCCTGGGGTACCGCATCCCCTGGCCCATTGCCCGCCGCACCAGGCGGACCAGCGGGTAGGCATACCGATCGTACCACACATTCGGCGCAGTGTGGATGGCCAGCAGGCCCGCGGGGCGCAGGACACGGCGGGCCTCCGCCAGAGCCTGGTCCAGCTCCCAAGGGTGCAGGTGTTCGACCAGATCAAACATCAGTACGCGATCAAAGGCCTCGGAGGGAAAGGGGAGCACCTTCGCTTCGGCCTGGTAGAGACCGAAGCGATCCGTGCTCTCCTGCCCGGCGGGCGCAGAGGGCAGGGCCATGCGCAGGGCGGCCGGTGCATAGTCGATGCCGTACGCCCGAGCTCCCAGGCCTGCGCAGTGGCGCAGTACCTCGCCCCTGCCACAACCGATGTCGAGCACGGCCGTCCCGGGCCCAACGTCGGCTGCCTCGAGGGCCTGGACGAGGCGGCGGGACAGCTGTTCACCTTCGCTGGCGATGAACTCCTCATACCCCTCGCACGCACCCAGGAAATAGGCCTCGTCGTACCGCTCGCTGCAGACTGGCCGGCTACGCTGACTACTCAAGTGAGCCTCACTATCCTCCCGCCCCGGCGGCGTCCGGATTATAGTCTGGCGGATATAGTGCGTCAAGCGCCTGGCTGTCTGCGCCAGCGCGTCCCGCAGCAGACGGATCTCCTCAACTCTCAGCGCCAAGGCCAGCAGCAAGTACACAACTAGTCCGGCCGCGCCGGGAACACCGACGACCATCAGCTCGCCCGCCAGGCCTGCCGGGGCGACAGGCACAACAGCGCCCAAGGCGGCCCAGGAGATCCCGGCCATGACCAATGAGGCCAGTACGGCCCTCAATGACAGCGACCAGAGTCCGTGATCGCCCAGTCCGCCGAGCTTGCGCCTGGTGAGCAAGAGCATAGCCACCGCGTGGAAGGTCAGCTTGAACGAGTTGACGAGTACGAGCAGCGGCAGCGTGAGCAGGCCCGCCCGGTACAGGACAAACGCCGTCAGAGCGTAGAAGACGGAGGAGAACACCCCCACGAGAGCCGGCGTCAGTGTGTCCTTCCGGGCATAGAAGGCGTAGATAAGCGGCTGGTCGATAGCATAGAAGACCAGGCCGAGCAGAGCGCTGTGGAGAGCGCCGGCCACCGCCGCCGTGTCCGCAGACGTGAAGACGCCGTGCTCCAGGAGGAGACCGATGATCGGCTCCCCCAACACGGACAGCCCGACCGTCGCCGGGATGACCAGGGCCAGGACTAGGCGCAGTCCCTGAGCCAGGGTCTCCTGAAAGGGACCGGTCTCCTCCACGCTTGCCTGACGCGAGAGCGTGGGTAGGATAGCCAGCGAGACGGCGGTGACTACCAGCCCCAGCGGCACCTGGACGATCGTCGCCGCATACTCCATCCACGATATCGACGACTGGCTGATGTGCGAGGCCAGGTTGTAGCTCGGCAGAACGGTGAGCAGGTTGTCGACGGCGATTCCCAGCAGGATCGGCAGGTAGAGCCGGCCGATGCGGCGCAGCGCGGGATGGCGCAGGTCAAGGCTCAGGCGGAGCGGCAGGTCTCGCAGGGCTGGCAGCTGCAGAAGCACCTGCGCCGCTGCTCCCAGCAGCATTCCGACGGCCATGCTGCCCACCCCCCACGACCTGCCCAGGGCCCAGGCCACCAGGACGATGGAGGCATTGAAGACGACGCCGGTGAAGGCGGGCAGCGTGAAGCGCTTCAGCGCGAACAGGGCCCCGGTGAGCATACTGGCAATGCTCAGCAGGACGACGCCGGGGAGCATCAGCCGCAGCAGCCCGACGGCAAAGTCCTGGTCCTCGAGGGACAGCCCTCCCGCCGAGAGCTGGATCAACTCCGGCGCCAGCCATTCGCCGACCACCAGGAGCAGCGATGAGATGACACAGACGGTGCCGAGCAGCACACTCAACAGCCGCCACAGCTCCACTCTGGTTTCCCGGCTGGTGTAGCCGGACAGTACCGGCACGAGGGCGGAGCTGACCATTCCGCCGACCAGGAGCTCGTAGAAGGTGTTGGGAAGGCGGAAGGCCACGTTGAGAGCGTCGACGTTCACGCCCGCTCCGAAGAGGCCGGACTTGACCATCTCGCGCGCCAGGCCGAGGGCCCGGCTGGCGATGTTGCCCAGCGCGATCAGGCCGGCAGCCTGAGCCACCTCGACTCCGGGCTGTGACGGTCTGGTGGTTGGTTGCTCCAAAGGACATCCTCCGCGGTTGCCTCTCCTGGAGTGAGCGGACCATTCTACCGCGATTCAGGCCAAGCCACAACCGTTGGCGGCGGACCGGGCCAGCACCGGAGAGGCTGCGGCCGAGGGTCTCTTGGCCCATCTCCCAGCTGTGCTCCCGGCGTGGGTTTGCGCCGATCGCTGAATCGTGGTAGAATGCCTTTTGGCGGTTGCCAGGAGGGGCGTGTGTGAGCCCCCTCCTGTCTGTTTCTTAGGAGGGAACGGTGGTGTTATCGAAGGACGACAAGCAGACGATAATACACGAGTACGCGCGGGCGACAAACGATACGGGCTCGCCCGAGGTGCAGATTGCGCTGTTGACGACACGCATCAACCAGCTGACCGAGCACCTTAAGTCACACAAGCACGACGAGCACTCCCGAAGGGGACTGCTCAAAATGGTCGGCCAGCGCAGGCGTCATCTTGTGTATCTCAGCCGTAGCGACCCAGACCGCTACCGAGCGATCATCCAGCGGCTCGGGCTGCGCAGGTAGGTAGTTGGTAGCGCGGATCAGTCCGCGCCAGTGGTCAGGTTTGGACGAGCGGCCAGGCCGCCCTTGCGGCAGTCCTCTCTCTAGAACTGATACGACACGGAGCACCAGGCGTGGGTGCAGGCATTGGGGATTGTCTCTCAGCGTTCAAACGCTGAGCTTTGGGGGGCAGCTCCCAGTTCCTGAACTCCGCGCCTGGCCCCAGACACGGAGGAACAAGTGAATATCCAGCAGTTCTCTGCCACACTGGGTGGCAAGGAAGTCAGGATCGAGACGGGCAAGCTGGCCCAGCAGGCAGACGGTGCCGTGACGGTCAGCTGCGGTGACACACTCTTACTTGTCACCGCGACAATGTCGAAGAACGTCCGCGAAGGCATCTCCTTCTTTCCCCTTTCCGTAGATTTCGAAGAGCGGCTCTATGCCGTTGGCCGCATACCGGGGTCTTTCTTCCGCCGCGAAGGCCGTCCCACCGAGTCGGCAACGCTCACCATGCGGCTCACGGACCGGGCCCTTCGCCCCCTCTTCCCGGACGATCTGCGCAACGATGTGCAGATAGTCATCACGCCGCTCTCCCAGGACGACGAGAACTTCTCGGACGTGCTGGCCATAGTCGGCGCATCGGCCGCTCTCACCATCTCCGATATCCCCTTCAACGGGCCGGTCGGCGCTCTGCGCGTGGGCATGGTAGACGGCGAGCTGGTGGCTAACCCCACGGTCTCTCAGGTAGAGGCCGGCGTGCTCGATCTGAAGGTCGCCGGTACAGCAGACGCCCTGGTCATGGTTGAGGCCGGAGCGAACGAGGTTGTCGAGAGCAAGATGGTCGATGCTCTGACGACCGGCCGCGAGGCGATGCAGGAGCTTATCCGCGTCCAAGAGGAGATGCGCAAGGCGATCGGCAGGCCGAAGCGCAGCTACGAGCCCTACGAACTGCCCAAGGAACTGATCGAGGCGGTTCGGCAGAAGGCCGGCGACCAGGCAGCCACTGTGGCTTATGGAGCAGAATCGAAGGCAGAGCGCGACCAGCGCGTTGGCGATCTTCAGGCCAGTCTCGTAGAGAGCCTCCAGGACGAATGGGATGGCGGAATGGTCGTGGAGGCGCTCAACAAGCTCCTGAAGGCGGCAGTGCGCCAGCGCACCATCCAGGACGGCGTCAGGGCAGACGATCGCGCCCTGGATGCCATTCGGCCGCTGTCGGCCGAGGTTGCTCTGCTGCCCCGGACCCACGGCTCGGGCCTCTTCAGCCGCGGCGAGACGCAGGTACTGAGCGTCGCCACTCTGGGAACTCCCCGCGAAGAGCAGATGCTGGACGACATCTTCCCAGAGGACTCGAAACGGTACATGCACCACTACAATTTCCCGCCCTACTCGACCGGCGAAACCCGTCCCCTACGAGGTCCACGACGCCGGGAGATCGGCCACGGAGCGCTCGCCGAGCGGGCCCTCCTGCCGGTCGTGCCGCCCGTCGAGGAGTTCCCCTACACCATCCGGGTCGTCAGCGAGGTTCTCAGCTCGAACGGCTCGACGTCGATGGCCAGCGTCTGCGGCAGCACGCTGGCGCTGATGGACGCCGGTGTGCCGATCAAGGCGCCGGTAGCCGGGATCGCCATGGGTCTGATGTCCGAGGACGGCAGATCCCGCATCCTGACTGATATCCAGGGCCTGGAGGATCACTTCGGCGATATGGACTTCAAGGTCGCTGGCACCAGCGAGGGCATCACCGCCCTGCAGATGGACATCAAGATCGCCGGCATCTCCGACGAGCTCCTCTCCGAAGCGCTCGAGCAGGCCCGGAAGGCCCGCTTGCGGATCCTGGATACGATCAAACAGACCATACCTGAGCCGCGAGCTGAGCTCTCCGAGCACGCCCCGCGAATGACCATCCTGCACATCGACCCGGATAAGCTGGGCGCCGTTATCGGCCCGGGAGGCAAGACGGTCCGCTCTCTGCAGGAGGAATGCGAGGTCCGGATCGACATCGAGGATGATGGCACGATCTTCATTGCCTCGAAGAGCGGCCCCGCCGCAGAGAAGGCCCAGCGCCTGATCGAGGAATTGACCGAAGAGGCGGAGATCGGCCGCATCTATACCGGGCGGGTGGTACGCAACACCGACTTCGGCAGCTTCGTAGAGATCCTCCCCGGCGTGGACGGAATGGTGCACATCTCGCAGCTGGCGAGCGAGCGCGTGGAGCGGGTGGAGGACGTGGTCAAGGTCGGCGACGAGATCATGGTGATGGTCACCGATGTCAGCCCGGACGGCAAGATTCGCCTGTCGCGCCAGGCAGTGCTCGAAGGGTGGACCGCGGACGAAGCCCGGGCCGCCGATCGGCCGACCGGCCGGCGGAGCAACAGCAAGGGCCGGCGCCCTCCGCGCCGCTCCTAGCCACAGTTCCTGAAGCAGAATGGCCGAGCTGCCCTCTGAATCTGAGTACGAAGCAGAGTACGAGGCCGAGCCCCGGGTCACAGCGCGGCAGGTAGGCGTCTGGACCTTGCGTGTGCTGCGCGAGATCGCGGAGACGCTGATCCCGGCCGTCATCATCGCCATTGCCATCAACGTCTTCCTGGCCCAGGCCACGCAGGTTCTCGGGCAGAGCATGGAGCCCACGCTGCACAACACCGACCGCGTCGTCGTGGAGAAGGTCACCTACAGCCTGCTGCACGGGCCGCGCCGCGGCGACATCGTGGTGATCGACCTGCCCGCCGAAGAGGAGTTGCTGATCAAGCGCGTCATCGGGCTCGAGGGCGAGACTATCGAGGTCCGCGGCGGCGAGGTCTATATCAACGGAGACCTGCTGGTCGAGGAGTGGACCTTTCGCCTGGGCGGCGGCAGCTACGGTCCGGCAACTGTGCCCCCGGCACACGTATTCGTCCTCGGGGATAACAGGGGAGCGTCGAACGACTCCCGCTCCTTCGGTCCGGTGGCCATCGACTGCCTGGTCGGCCGAGCCTGGCTATCTTACTGGCCCTTGGACCACTTCGGCTTCGTCGACTAGACGCTTCAGGTTGAACAGGAAAGCGAGAGGCCGGCTAGACAGCCGGCCTCTCTTCATACCAGGCTCACTTCTTATCCAGCCCTCAGCGAGCCGCCGCTTCCTTCCCTGCGCTTAGCCCATCTGCACCAGCTTCCGCTCCAAGCGCATCGCTCACCCCTGGGGTGACGGCGATCACGCTCCCTGCCAACAGGGCACTATCTGCGGTCCATTCCCCCGCGGCTACGACCAGCGCTCCCGGACGTATGTCTTCCAGACCCGGGTCTCTCACGCCCCTGATCCGGAAGACGGTCTCGTCGTTGACCAGCACCCGGACCTCCCCCCGCGCCGTCTGTATGGTCAGGTGGTCCTCGCCGATGTTGAGCGCCCGGCCACGGATCGTGTTCGGCGGTTCTATCTGGCGCCTGACGGCGATACCGGCAGCCAGGAACGTCTCTTCATCCTGCCAGGAGCCGGCGGCCAGCACAAGGTTGCCCATCTCGATATCGTCGAAGGAGGGGTCGGCGACGCCGGGGATGCGGTACTTCGTATCGCCATCCGTCACCACCCGGACTCGGCCATCGTCCGTGTCCAGGAGCAGCGTCCTACCGTCGATCCCGACAACCCGGCCGTGCACCCGCGCTAGCTGGTCCGGCACTACGGCGACGTACCTGGCTCGGATCACGCCTTCGGAATCGACCAGGGCTCGGCCTACGACCCTATCGCCCACCTCGAGATCGGCAATGGTCGGGTTCTCGACCCCGAGGATGCGGAAGACAGTGTCGTCGTCGGTGAGCACTTCGATCTCGGAGCCCTCGCCTGTGCGAAGGGTGAATGCGCGGCCGGAGATCGCCGTCACCTGCCCTCGCAGCTGGACGGGGCGAGGCGGCGCCGGCGCGGCGGCAACGGTCTTCGCCACCGGCGTGCCGTCACCCTGGAGCACCGCCCTGGCCAGGGCCCTCATACCCACAGCCAGATCATCGAAAGTGGCGTTCTCGACCCCGCGCACTACGTAGGTGGTTCCCCCGTCGACGAAAACGGCCACGGAGCCCTTTTCGGTCCGGATAGTCAGGCTGTCACCACCCAGCTCCGTGATCAGGCCGCTTACGGGCACGACCAGGTTCGTGCGCACCTTCGCCACCACCGCGGCGTGGAACAGGCCTCCCTCGTCTCTCCGCCCGGCAGCAATGACGTGGTCACCGACCGCCAGGTCGCCCAGGGCTGGATCCTCGACGCCCGGGATCCGGAAGCGGGTAGACTCGCTGGTGACGACGGTCACTCCACCCGAAGGCGTATCGAGTGCGAAGCCGGAGTCGGCCATGCTCGTGATCACTCCTCCGATCCTGGCACTCCTTCCGGCCGCCTCGGCGGCGGGCCGATCAGCCGGCGCGGCCGGTTCGCCAGGCCCGAGCCCGGAAGAAAGGAGCGTTGCGGCTGCGAGCAGACCAAGCATTGCGTTCATCTTGCGACCTCCCTTACGTGTGATCCCCTGCCCGCCCGTCCTGGCGCGGCGGGTGCCCATTGGCAACTTCAGTATGGCCGCTGGCCGTTTCCAAGGGATCAGGCGGATGTAAGATCTGTGTAAGGGCTGACGTGGCTGCTCCGCTGTGCGCCTAGCAGCCGGGCTCAACCGTGGTATGGATCACTTTCGTCGCGCCGGCCTCGCTCAGCGCCTGGCCGACCTGCTCCACCAGCTCCTCTTCGACCAGGGCGATCATGTTCCCGCCCCGTCCGGCGCCGGAGAGCTTGGCCCCCAGAGCATCCGCGAAACGGGCCGCCTCGACTAGCCTATCCAACTCGTCACACGACACACCCAGTGTGTCCAGAAGGCCCTGGTTCAGATCCATCAGAGCGCCAAGTTCCGCGAGGTCACCGGCCTCAAGGGCGCGGCGGCCAGAGTTGACGGCCTCGCCGATCTGGTCGAAGAGGGCATCGTGGCGGGCGGGACCGGACTGCCAGGCTTTCCGCACATCTCCCACTACCCGCTTGGTAGAGCTGGGGGTCCCCGTATCCGCGATGAGGAGGTTCAGCCGGGCGCCGACGGCCAGGCGCTCAGGCGGCCGGCCGGAGACGAAGTAGACCGGCTGCTCGTGGGCCACCACGGTGTTGTCTATGCCGCTCGGCGTCCCGTGGTGCAGCTTCTCAACCTCGAAGACAAGCTCGCTCACCTGGTCCGGCTGAAGTGGGACTCCCAGAAAGCCAGCTAGAGCACGCACCAGGGCGGTGGAGACAGCCGCGCCGCTGCCCAGGCCACCGGCAATGGGCACCGTCGAACTGATGGTCAAGATGGCATCGGGCTGGGAGGCACCGGCGTGGTTCAGCACCAGCCTGGCGGCGGCCGCCAGGGGATTGCCCGCCGGGGCTGCCGACAGCGTCACCGATTCGCCTGTATCCAGGGCGACGACGGTCAGCCCGCTCCCGGACGGCGCTGGCTCCACAGAGGCAGTCGCGCGCACCTGGCTCACGGGCACCGCGATGGCAGGCTGCCCATAGACGACTGCATGCTCGCCGAGAAGGATCGCCTTGCCCGGCGCCGAGGCCTGACTTGGGGCGTTCGCCATTCCGCACCTCGTACGCGGGCTAGTGTACTCCTGATCCGATCCGCTGCCAAATCGCCGGCCCCCTCTGGTGGCCGGAACGGCCGCAGATGCTGCGAGGCATGATCTGCCGGAGGGCAGTGCTGTTGGTGGAAACGAGCTAGCTGTGCTACTATCGCGGCCATTCAGCAGGTGATGTCTGGCAGCCTCTCGCCGGACGAATACCCTATCCTGCAGGGAGTGGATATGAAGAAGCCCACAGTTGCCTTGCTTGCGCTTGCCGTGCTCTCTGTCAGTGCCTGCACGCCCGAAACCGGGACCCCGGGCTGAAGGATCTGGCTCAGGCAAACGATCTCATGGTTGGATCCGCACTCGAGTACTGGCACTTGTGGGATCCACTGGTACTGACAACGTACCTGGCGGAGATCAACACCATGATGACCTCGGCCGGCGGATTCGCCGAGACGCATCCAGAACCTGATCAATGGAGCTTCGACTACATGGACTCCCTCGTTGAGCTGTGTCAGGACAATGATATCACATTGGTGCACGGTTCGCTTCTCTGGTTTACGGGATACCCGAGTTGGATTGCGCAAGAGAACCCTTCCGGATCAATCGACCAGATCACGACTCTGAACCGCTCGGAGATGCTGGCGGTGATGTACGAGTACATCGATGCTGTTGTTGGACGGTATCAGGGTAGGATAGACTACTACGTGGTGAACGAAGCCATAACAACGACTTGGACAGAACAGGGTGGGTTCTGGACAGGAATGCGCCCATCCATGTGGTACGAGGCCATCGGTCCTGACTATATCGCTCTGGCGATCAACCGAGCCCACGAGGCTGACCCCAACGCAAAGCTGCTCCTCAATGAGGGTTTCTATTGGGGTAGATCCTGGTCTCTCGAAGATGAGAGGTTCACTCTGTTCTATGGCCTGGTGACCGATCTCCTGGATCGAGGGATTCCTCTGGATGGTGTTGGATTGATGCACTACACCGACGTTGGTTTCCCGCTGGCGGACTGGCAGGATGAACCTGATTTTGACCGGTACCACCGGGAAGTCGAAGCCTTTCTAGACTTGGGGTTGGAGGTCCACATCTCGGAAGTCGGGGTTCCCATCTGGAGTGAAGTAGATAGCTCCGCACTCCAGATGCAGGCCGAGCGCTATCAAAGGACGCTGGATCTGGCACTAGACTACGGGAATGTCACCCTGTTCAACGTCTGGGGCATCAACGACTTCTACGGGGAATGGTGGGAAGGCGATTGGCAAGGTATAGAAGCAGATGCTCCTCTGCTGCTCGATGACGAATGTAGACCAAAGCCCGCCTACTACGCCCTGCAGCATCGCCTGCAGGGCAATACCGAGCTCTATCAGCACGATTTCTCAGATCCGGCGATCAATCCAGGGCCTCAGCTCCCCATAGATGTGATCAACGGTGTGGATACTCCCATCGGCGTCACCTACGACGTCATTTCGGCCGACTATGCTTCCTCGGGATCTTGGATGCTGAGTGATGGGACCACGGCGTTTGGCGAGCTTTCGGCGGGCACTGCTCTCTTGGTTACGGTCGAAGCACTGCCGACAAGCGATGTCCAATGGGATCCAGACACCTACAGTCGCATCGAGATCTCTGGAGATGGGATTGAGGGGACCTGCAATGGAGACTACGCCTGGTTTGACTACGAAGGGATCGTTCGAGGCGTACCGACTCCTGATGGCCTACTCTGGACGCAGGGTGTCTACCCTGAGAAATCAAGGCTGTCGTGGGAGGATCTGAGTGTCTACCAGCAGCTTCATAGCCGCGTGATGTACGAAGACCCTGACTTTGAGATCACAAACAGCGCCATGTCCTGGGGCTATGTGGCGAGCAACGAGAGCTATCGACTAGAACTCCTCTACGACAAGGAAACCGGCGTTCTGGAATACTACCACTACACAGGGAATCAAGGCAGCGAACTGCCTCTCGACTTCGAGAGCGCTCTCAGCCAGCAATCTGCTCTGCCGTGAAGCAACGACAAGGCTGCAGATAGAAGCCGATACTGCGTCCTCTGCGGTTGGCCCGTCGCCGCCTACCTTCCCGCCGGCAATCTCGCTCGAATTGGTTGACAAATCGTCTCGGCTATGGTAGATTTGCCGCATTCTTGTAGGACGAGTTGGGGGCGAGGTGGAGTATCGGATCGAAGTCTGTTGGCGAGCCGATCTGCCAGACGGACGGGCGGCTGATCTGCTGACCCAGGTCGCTCAGCTGGGCCTCGAAGGAGTTCGAGCAGTCCAGGTGAGCGATCTCTATTTCCTGCGCGGTGAGCTGTCCCCGGCAGGCCTGGAACGGCTCATCAACGAGCTGCTGGTCGACCCGGTAGTCGAGGGTTGTACCTACGGGCCGGCCAAAGAGACGGCGCCTGCCAACCCGTCCTCTCTCGCCGTCGAGGTTGGCTATCACCCCGGCGTCACCGACCCCACTGCTGCTCACCTTCTGCTCCGTGCCGCACTGCTTGGCGTCGGCTCGGTAGACGCGACGGCGACCGGCTCCCGCTACGTGTTCCAGGGCGATCTCTCGCGTGAAGATCTCGACCGCATCGCCCGCCAGGTGCTCTGCAATGAGGTGATCCAGACCTACGCCCTGGGCACGCTGGCCCCGGCGTTCGTTCCACGCGCGGAGCCGTCGGACAAGGTGGAGACCGTGCCCCTGCGCGGCCTAAGTGACGACGAGTTGGCCCGGCTGAGCGTAGAGCGTGTGCTCTTCCTCTCCCTGGCGGAGATGAAGGCGGTTCGCGACTACTTCGGCAGGCTGGAGCGCGACCCTACCGACCTGGAGCTGGAGACCCTCGCCCAGACGTGGTCTGAGCACTGCCAGCACAAGGCGTTCAAGGCCAAGATCGACTACTCCTGTCGCAGCGGCGCGGTGAGGGTACTCCCGGAGGGCTTCGGTCCCTCTCCGCCCTACGAGGAGGAGATCGAAGGCCTTCTGAGAACGTACATCCGAGAGGCAACCGAGAGGTTGAGCCCCCCCTGGGTGCGCTCCGTCTTCGTCGACAACGCCGGGATCATCGACTTCGACGACGACTTCGAGGTCTCCTTCAAGGTAGAGACGCACAACCATCCCTCGGCGCTGGAGCCTTTCGGTGGGGCGAACACGGGCGTCGGGGGCGTGATTCGCGATGTCATCGGCGTCTCCGCCCGGCCGATAGCCAATACGGACATCCTCTGCTTCGGTCGGCTTGATGCCACGCCTGAGGAACTGCCGGAAGGCATCCTCCACCCGCGCCGCATCGCCCGCGGCGTCATCGCCGGGATCGAGGACTACGGCAACAAGATGGGTATCCCCACGGTCTCCGGCGCCATTCTCTATGACCCAGGGTATGCGGCCAACCCGCTCGTCTACTGTGGCTGCGTCGGCCTGGCGCCCAAAGGGCTGCACAAGGCGGACCCGCAGCCGGGCGATCTCTGTGTCTCGCTTGGCGGGCGCACAGGGCGAGATGGCCTGCACGGGGCTACGTTCTCTTCCGCCGAGCTCACCCACGAGACGGGGCAGACAGTGGGCAGCGTCGTCCAGATCGGCGACCCCATAACCGAAAAGGCGATGCTGGAGGCGGTGATGATCGCCCGTGACGAGGGCCTGTACACGGCGATCAACGATTGTGGAGCAGGCGGCTTCTCCTCCGCTGCAGGCGAGATTGGGGAGGAGATCGGCGTAGAGATAGAGCTCGGCGATGTGCCGCTCAAGTACCCCGGCCTTCGCCCGTGGGAGATCTGGCTTTCGGAAGCTCAGGAGCGCATGGTGCTCGCCGTTCCGGCGCAGAACCTGAAGCGGCTGCAGCACATCTGCGAGTGCCTGGATGTGGAACTCACCGTCATCGGGCGCTACACCGGAGACGGCCGGCTGAGGGTGCTGTACGACGGCAAGCTGTGCGCCGATATCGAGATGGACTTCGTGCACAACGGCTGGCCGGAGCCGAACCTGACGGCAGAGTGGCTGGCGCCAGAGCTAGCCGAGCCCACCATCACCCCACCGGCAGACCTGGCACCGGTCCTGCTTCGGATGCTCGCCCACCCGGACGTGGCGAGCAAGGAGCCTGTGATCAGAAGATACGACCACGAGGTTCAGGCTGCCACGGTGGTCAAGCCGCTGGTGGGGGTGTTCGACGACGGTCCGTCGGACGCAGCCGTGCTGCGCCCGCTGGCCGCGGGCGGCTCGCGCGGCCTAGCAGTGGGCTGCGGCATCTCTCCCCACTACGGCCGTGTGGACCCCTATGCCATGGCCTGGGCTGTCGTCGACGAGGCCGTCCGCAACGTCGTCGCCGTCGGGGCGGACCCGGACAGGATCGCCCTGCTCGACAACTTCTGCTGGGGCACCCCAGCCCTCCCGGACCGCCTCGGCGGGCTGGTGCGGGCTTCCCAGGGCTGCCACGACGCCGCTCTGGCCTACGGCACGCCATTCGTCTCCGGCAAGGACAGCCTGAACAACGAGTACGTCGATCCGCAGGGGCAGAAGCGGGCCATCCCGCCGACATTGCTCGTCTCCTCGATGGGCATCGTGCCCGACATCGACGCTGCCGTGACCATGGACCTGAAAGCGCCAGGGGATGCGCTCTACATTGTGGGCGAGACCCGGCCCGAGCTCGGCGGATCACTCTACCACCGCCTGCACGGCGTCTTGGGGAGCAGCGTGCCGGCTCCCGTCCCGGACGCGGTGGAGACGATGCGGGCACTCCACAAGGCCATGCGCCAGGGTCTGGTGAAGGCCTGTCACGACCTCTCTGAGGGTGGGCTGGCTGTAGCGGCGGCGGAGATGGCCTTCGCCGGAAGGCTGGGGCTTCAGGTCGATCTGGCCGGGCTGCCTCGCACTCCGGAGGTGGACAAGGACGACGTGGCTCTCTTCGCCGAGAGCAGCGGGAGGCTTCTGGTGGAGGTCGCGCCAGGCGATACGCGGGCCTTCGAACAAGCGCTTACGGGCCGGCCGGCAGCTCGTATTGGCCAGGTGACGGAGGACCCGCGCCTGCGCGTTTCCAGGCTGGAAGGGGGCCAGGTCATCGACACCGGAGTGGACGAGCTTCTCACGGCCTGGCAGGGGACGGACGTGGTATGACCGGCGCCAGCCGCCCGATCGCTCTGCCGCTGCGCAACCACCTTGACCGCGGCAGAGGACCGATCCCTGCGCCAGAACTAGCCACCGGACTGAAACACGACCCGCGGAGAGGCACCGCGCGACATGCTGAGAGTGTACGGTGAATCGCTGACCGTTGTCGGGCTCCTCGTCCTCATTCTGATAGGCGTGGAATCAAACACCATGGCGAAGAGCGCACTGATCGAGAGCACTGTAACGCCCTCCGCCGGGCCGCCTGCGCTGACGCCCTTGCCAACTGCGGAGCCGGCGTTCGCCCCCTGGCCAATCGCTACCGGGATTCCGACCATGCCCGCGTGGGCTGTCGCGCCGAGCCCGACGCCGTCCTCCGCCATACCCACCTACACTCCCAACACCCAGGGCGACATACTCGTGCTGGTTTACCACGGTATCTACAGGACTGAGGGCCGCTGGGCACGCACTCCCGACAGCTTCAGGCGCGACCTGGAGACCATGCTGGCCGCCGGCTACTACCCGGTCAATCTAATCGACGTGGCTACCGGGACCCTGGGCTACGTGCCCCGGGGCCGCCGCCCCATCGCGCTCACGTTCGACGATTCCTCCTCCGGCCAGTTCCGCTACCTGGCGGATGGCAGCGTCGACCCCGACTGCGCGGTCGGCGTCCTCCTATCAATGCACGAGAAATACGGCGACGACTGGCCGCTGCGCGCAACGTTCTTCGTGCTCCTATGGGACGCCGATGAGCCTGGCACGCCGCTCTTCCGACAGCCTGAATATGCCGCCCAGAAAGTCCGCGCTCTGGTCGACTGGGGTATGGAGGTCGGCAGCCATACCATCACCCACCCCGATCTGGGCCTGCTTAGCCCCGAGCAGGTCAGGTACGAACTGGCAGCCTCTCAGTACCGCATCGAGGCCTTGATCCCAGGCTATCACGTCCGCTCCCTGGCCACACCGGAAGGGTCGACCGCCAGAGACCCCTCTCTTCTCAGGCTGGGCCGTTCAGAATCAGGCCTGTATTATAACTACGAGGCGGTTGTCCTGCTGCGAGCCAGCGCCGCTCCCTCCCCCTTCTCCCCGGCATTCGACCCCTACGCCATCCCGCGGGTGCAGGCTGTACAGTCCCAGCTCGATGCCTGGTTCTCCTACTACGAACAGCGCCCGGAGCGCTACTACGTCTCCGACGGTACTCAGCCAGAGAATCCATGCGAGCCCTGGTGCAGCTCCCCATGAGCCCGAGAAGGCAGAAGAACCGATGAGTAAACCGCGCGTCCTAATCCTTCACGCCACCGGAACGAACCGGGACGTCGAGACCGCGCACGCCGTCGAGCTTGCGGGCGGAGAGCCCTCGATCCTGCACGTCAACCAGCTGGCAGAGAAGCCGGGCAAGCTGCAAGGATACGCCATGTTCATCCTGCCAGGTGGATTCTCCTACGGCGATTCGCTCGGTGCCGGGAGACTGTGGTCGTCTGACCTGCGCTGGTTGTTCCAGGAGGAGCTGGCGCGGTTCATCGAGTCCGGGAAGCCCGTGCTGGGCGTCTGCAACGGGTTCCAGGCCCTGGTCAAGAGCGGATGGCTGCCGGGTCCGCCCGAGGCGGGGGCGCAGGCCACGCTGACCCGCAACGAGTCGAACCGCTTCGAGTGCCGCTGGGTATGGCTGGAGCCGAACCCAAGTAGCCACTCCGTCTTCACAAAGGGCCTCAGCGAGCGCATCTACTGCCCGGTGGCCCACGGCGAGGGCCGCTTCGTGCCGCGCGACGCGGCTATGCTGCAGAAGCTGCGGCAGACCGGCAGCATCTCCTTGACCTATGTGGGTCGCAACGGGGGTTCGGTTTCCTACCCGGCCAATCCGAACGGTTCCGTGGCGGACATCGCAGGCATCTGCAACGAGCAGGGGAACGTCATGGGGCTGATGCCCCATCCTGAGGACCATGTGATCCCCCAGCAGCACCCCCGTTTCTGGCAGGGCGAGTCCGGTGAGCTCGGGCTGGCCATTTACGAGGAGGGGGTGCGCTACGCCGCGAGCCTCTAGTAACTTGCTGTCCGCCGCCGATCACAGGCGTTGTCAGGAGTGATGATGATAGCAAGGGAAGCGCTGTACGACTACATCCCCCAGGCCCTCCAGGGCCTGGAGCTAGACTGGCCGCCAGGTTCGGAGCAGGGCAAGGTGCGGGATATCTTCCTGCTGCCAGACAGCCGGAGGCTGATCGCCACTACAGACCGCCTCTCCGCCTTCGACCGCATCCTGACGGCCATACCCTTCAAGGGCCAGGTGCTGAACGAGCTGAGCGCCTTCTGGTTCGAGAAGACAGGCGACATCGTTCCCAATCACATCATCGAAGTGCCAGACCCGAACGTCAGCCTGGTGCACGAGTGCGAAACGCTGCCAGTCGAGGTTGTCGTGCGGGGATATATCACCGGGGTGACAACGACCGCCCTCTGGTACCGCTACTCACTCGGCGAGCGGCACATCTACGGCTACGACTTCCCGGACGGGATCAGGAAGAACGATAAGCTTCCCCAGCCGATCATCACTCCGACGACGAAAGGGAGACGCGGGGAGCACGACGAGCGGATCACCTGTGCCGAGGTTGTCAAGCGCGGGCTGATAGACGCCGGGCTGTGGACCCAGGTCGAATCCGCTGCCCTGGGTATCTTCGAGCGAGGGCAAGAGATCGCCAGGCAGGGAGGGCTCGTCCTCGTCGACACGAAGTACGAGTTCGGCCTGGGGCCGGACAGGCAGTTGATGATCATAGACGAGGTGCACACGCCGGACAGCAGCCGCTTCTGGCTGGCCGAGAGCTACGAGGAGCGTGTCGCCGCTGGCGAGGAGCCGGAGAACTTCGACAAGGAGTTCCTCCGCTTGTGGTACGCCGAGCGGGGCTACCGCGGCGACGGGGAGCCCCCTGAGGCGACCGCTGACCTGATCGTTCAGGTCAGCGAACGCTACATGGCGCTGTTCGAGAAGCTCACCGGCCGCTCGTTCGACCCAGCCGCGTACCCGGCCGGCCCGCGCATTGCGCAGGTACTGCGGAAGTATCTGCCGGGGGCATAGGAGGCCCGAGCCACAATGCTGGTTGTTATCATCGTGGGATCGCCCGGCGACGAATCGTTCGGCGCGCGCATTGGCAGCGCTGCGGAGGAGTTCGGACTGGACTGGGAAGTGCGCGTCGCCTCCGCCCACAAGACACCCGCCCGGCTACTGGAGATCCTGAAGGAGTACGAAGAGGATCCGCGGCCCAAGGTGTACATCACCGTGGCCGGCCGCAGCAATGCTCTCAGCGGAATGGTCGACGCGCAGGTGAGCGCGCCGGTTATCGCCTGCCCGCCCTACTCCGAGAAGTTCGCCGGCGCCGATCTGTTGTCGTCTCTGAGAGTGCCCTCCGGAGTTGCGCCGGCTGTCGTGCTGGAGCCGGATGCGGCGGCGCTGCTCGCTGCCAAGATCCTGGGCCTGGCCGAGCCGAAACTGCGCCAGAAGGTGCAAGACAAGCAGGAGAAGAATCGCCAGAGGCTTGCCGACGCTGATGGTCTTTCCAGGAAGTAGATCTACCGTCCCGACCACCCCCCACAAACCGCGGGAGGCTTGCGGCATCTGCGGCATCTGCGCCGCAGACGCCCAGGTCGCACGCTTGGCCTTCTTCGCCCTATACGCCCTGCAGCATCGCGGACAGGAGAGCGCGGGGATGGTGACGGTGGAACAGGGAGTGGCCCACGTGCACAAGGGAATGGGCCTCGTCTCCCAGGTCTTCAACGAGGACAACCTGCGCCATCTGCGGGGCACCCTGGCCATCGGCCACAATCGCTACTCCACAACGGGATCGACCCAGCTGCGCAACGCGCAGCCCTACCTGATAGAGACCGCCCTTGGCCCGCTCGGCGTGGCCCACAACGGCAACCTGACGAACGCGCCGTCGCTGCGGCGCGCTCTGCTCGACCGCGGTGTGGGGCTCAGCTCCTCGTCGGACAGCGAAGTGATCACCCAGCTTCTCGCCGGCGCGCCGGGGCGCAGCTGGGAGGAGCGGATCGGGGCTTTCATGGAGCAAGCGGAGGGAGCATACTCGCTCACGATTCTGACGAGGGACGCTGTCTTCGCCGTGCGGGACGCTTGGGGCTTTCGCCCGCTATGCCTGGGCAGACTGGACCAGGGATGGGTCGCCGCTTCGGAAACCTGCGCGCTGGCCACGATCGGAGCGACGTTCGAGCGTGAAGTGGAGCCGGGCGAGATCGTGCGCCTGGACGCGGACGGCATCACGTCACGGCCGGGCCGGACGGCGGCTCACGGTCGCGCGCTGTGCGTGTTCGAGTTCATCTACTTCGCCCGGCCCGATTCGATCCTCGAAGGCCGCTCGGTGCACCACGTGCGCAGACAGCTGGGGGCACGGCTGGCTCAGGAGCAGGCTGTGGAAGCGGACATGGTGTTCGGCGTGCCGGACTCCGCCACGGCGCATGCCATCGGCTACGCCAACGAGAGCGGCATCCCCTTCGGCGAGGGGCTGATCAAGAACCGGTACATAGGGCGCACTTTTATCCAGCCAGACGAGAGCCTGCGCCGGCTGGGCGTGGCCCTCAAGTACAACCCCCTGGCCGACCTGCGAGGGAAGCGGATTATCATGGTAGATGATTCTATCGTCCGCGGGACGACCAGCGGCCCACTCGTCTCGCTGCTTCGCCGGGCGGGGGCGAAAGAGGTCCACATCCGGGTCTGCTCGCCTCCGATCCGCCATCCCTGCTTCATGGGAGTGGACATGGCCAGCCAGGAGGAGCTCATCGCAGCCCGCTTCACCGTTGAGGAGATCGGCCAGCAGCTCGGAGCGGACAGCCTGGCCTACCTCTCGCTGGAAGGGCTGCGGGAAGTGGTGGGCACCGAGGTGGCAGATCAGCGCTGTCTGGCCTGCTTCAGCGGCGATTACCCCGTGGCGGAGCCGGCCCAGGCGGGACGGGCCGTCTTCGAGCCGGTCTAGCCATCACCGAGCGAAGCGAGTCGGGCGCCCGTCAGTACAGCACCAGGAGGAGACATGGGTGGCGTTTTCAGTGTCGTCGGCAAAGACGACTGCGTGCAAGACCTCTTCTACGGAGTCGACTATCATTCTCATCTGGGCACGCGGCGCGCTGGTCTGGCCGTGCTCGGCGACGCCGGTTTCGCGCGCTTCGTGCACTCGATCGAGAACGTCCAGTTCCGCTCCCGTTTTGGGGAGGACGTGGCCGGATTGGCGGGGCGCCAGGGTATTGGATGCATAAGCGATACCGAGAGCCAGCCGCTCATCATCCGCTCCCACCTGGGCAACTACGCCATCACCACCGTTGGGCGGATCAACAATATCCAGGAGCTGGCGGACGAGGCGCTCGGCGCGGGCTGCACCCAGTTCACCGAGACGAGCAGCGGGGAGATCAGCCCCACCGAGCTCGTGTCCACGCTGATCAACCAGGGAGGCTCCCTCGTCGACGGCATCAGGCTGGTTCAGGAGAAGATAGAGGGCTCCTGCTCCCTGCTGCTGCTGACAGCGGACGGAGTGTACGCAGCCCGCGACAGGCTGGGGCGGACGCCGTTGATCGTGGGACGGAAGGAAGGTGCCCACTGCGTGACGCTCGAGTCCTGCGCGCTGCCCAACCTGGGCTATCGGGCGGTGCACGAGCTCGGCCCCGGGGAGATTGTGCTGGTCAATGCGGATGGGATGGAGCAGAAAGCGAAGCCGGGCCTGGAGCTCCGCATCTGCGCTTTCCTGTGGGTCTACTATGGCTACCCGCCCTCGACCTACGAGGGAGTGAACGTCGAGGTCATGCGCAATCGAAGCGGCGCCGCGCTGGCCCGCAGGGAAGATGTCGAGATCGATCTGGTGGCTGGCATCCCGGACTCCGGGACGGCGCACGCCATCGGATACGCAAATGAGGCCGGCGTCCCCTACAGCCGACCGTTCGTCAAGTACACCCCCACCTGGCCCCGCAGCTTTACGCCCCACCGGCAGGAAGTGCGAGATCTGGTGGCCAGGATGAAACTCATCCCGGTTCGAGAGCTCATCGAGGACAAGCGCCTGCTCTTCTGCGAGGACTCGATCGTGCGCGGCACGCAACTGGGCGAGACCGTGCAGCGCCTCTACGACCA
>Ga0307421_1000750_pt1 | contig 20633 bp, 20 predicted proteins | sample SalMarWE160270MG_FD_202163 | JGI IMG/M metagenome (GOLD analysis project Ga0307421, IMG submission 202163) | Salt marsh sediment microbial communities from the Plum Island Ecosystem LTER, Massachusetts, United States - WE1602-70 | ecosystem: Environmental > Aquatic > Marine > Intertidal zone >...
AGCCTGCCGCTGACCACCACCTTGATGCTCTCCGGCACACGCAGCCAGATCGTGCCCACCGCCATGACCGAGGCCATCTCGCTCCTACCGATGCCCACCGCCAGCGCGCCGAAGGCCCCGGCCGTGAGCGTATGTGAATCGGCGCCCAGAACAAGCTCGCCTGGCAGCGCGAATCCCTCCTCGGCCAGGACCTGGTGGCAAACCCCCCGGCCCACGTCGTAGAAGCTCTCGATCCCCTGCTCGGCCACGAACCGGCGTATGGCCTGATGGTTCTCCGCGTGCCTGGTCGTGGGCGCAGGGCAGGCGTGATCGAGAACCACGACATGCGCATCCGGGCGGGCGACGCGCGCGGCGCCAATTGCCCGGAAGACATCGATGATCGCAGCGGTGTTGTCGTGGCTGAGAGCCACGTCCGCCTCAACCTCGACTATCTGTCCCGGCACGACCTGGCTCAGGCCTGCCTTCGAGGCCAGCATCTTCTCCACAAGCGTTCCCGGCATGATGCCGCGAATTGTACTCGATGCGGTTTGCAGTGGCAAGCCAGGCCTGGGAGGACGAGGAAGAGGGAGGTACGCGGTCAACGCCGTGGGCTGAATCCCACGGCTGACAGCAGAACGCTGGTTGGCAGGCTCAGAGCGTTCCCAATAGGGCAACCGGATGCAGCGCTGGAGACGATGGGAGCGGACAAGCAGAAGTCCATCGTCACTGACGCGCCAAGGCAGGAACCGGCGGAGTGGGGTTGAGCTACCAGCCCAGGGCCTCAGCCCTGGGCATCCACCGCGTACTCGCCAGCCCCGGCAATAGCCGGGCAGACTGAGCGCGCCTACCCCATCGCCCGCCTCTCCAAAGCCTTCGTCCACACCCTCGCTTGGCAGAGACGTTCACCTGTGTTACACTCGGATTGTCGCCGAGTCGTACCACCATAGGAAATGGAGCGGCAGAAGTGAAGGCACGCACTCCATTGCTGGCCACACTCGCCTCGGGGTTGTCATTGGCACTGCTGGCGGTGTCTGCGTGTCAGGAGACCCCGGAGGAACTCCAGGCAACGATCACGCGCATCGCCGCGGACGTTCTGGCCACGCGCGCGGCCATGCCCACGCCGACTTCGACCCCGCCCCCATTCGCCGTCTACCTATCCGCTGACGGCAGCGGTGACTACCCTTCTGTGGAAGACGCCGTCCGAAACGCGCCCGACGGTGCGGCCATCTACCTGGCCGCCGGCACGTACGAGGTCAAGGAGACACTGGCGGTCAACCGGCCGCTGATGCTCAGAGGCGTGGGGATTGACGAGACGGTGGTCTCCGGTCCCGGCCTCACCACCGTTGCCAGGTTCACCGGTCCGGGCCCCTTCGGCGCCGAGGATGTCACCTTCAGGCGCGAGGGCAGCCAGGCCGGAGACGTCGTAGTGGCCAACGGGGGCGAGGCCTATTTCGCCCGCTGCCGCTTCACAGGGGCCACCACCACACGGGGCGAGGCTGGGGCCGGCCTTGAGCTGATTGGGAATACAACAGGCACAGTGCGCGATTCCATTGCGGACTACAACGACATTGGGATTCGCGTCAGCGGGCAGGCCCAGCCGCTGGTGGAGTGGAACCTCGCCACAGAGAACACGCAGATCGGCATTGCGTACGCCGATCAGGCCAGCGGTACGGCGCAGCGGAATGAGTGCTCGAACGGGGCAACCGGGATAGTAGTCTCGGGCCAGGCCTTCCCCACGATTCGCTGGAACGTGTGCACCGATAACTCCGTTGCCGGCATCTTGTACCGCGACGGCGCGGGCGGGATCGCCACAGGCAACGATTGTGTATGGAACGGGGTGCACGGCATAACGGTCTCCGACGAAGCCCGGCCCGAGCTGATGGGCAATCTATGCACGGACAATGGCGGTGCCGGCATCTTCTTCAAGGACGACGCCGGTGGCACGGCCTCCGAGAACGCACTGTGGCGGAATGTCTACGGGGCCCAACTCGCCGGCCGCTCCAATCCCGATCTGCGGAAGAACGAGTGCGCCATGAACGAGGAGGCCGGGATTCTCTACGCGGACGATTCCGGTGGCCTGGCCTACAGGAACGAATGCCACGATAACGGCCGGTATGGCATCTGGGTCGACGTCACCGCGCAGCCACTCCTTGACGGCAACGTGCTGTCCGACAATCTTGAGCAGGATCTGTACGATCAGCGGCCCTAGCGCTCTACTGGTCTGACGGAGGGATTGCAGTGAGCCAGAACGGAAAGAGATTGCTTGCGCTGCTGATCCCCAGTCTCGTGGCAGCCGCCTGCGGGCCGGCCGAAGGCGACATCGACGCCACGGCGACCTTCATCGCCTCAGTCATCCAGTCCGACCAGGTGGCCTCGGCGACGGCGACCCCTGCCTTCATGCCCGTCACCATACGGCTCGAGGCGGATGGCAGCGGGGACTACGCCTCCCTGGAGGAGGCGGTGCGCAATGCCCCCCACCAGGCGACGATCAGGCTGGGCACCGGAACCTACAATCTGAGCCGGCGACTCAACGTTCGCAGGTCGCTCCGCCTCGTCGGCGCCGGAATGGATGAGACGGAGATCGTCTCCACGGCGGAGGGCTATGCCATACGGTTCACGGGTGACGGGCCCTTCGGCGCTTCCGACCTCACGATCAGCCACGTGGGCGGCTCTGCCGGAGACGTGGTCGTAGTCCGGGGAGGAGAGATCTCATTCGAGCGCTGCCGTCTCTCCGGCGCGATAGCAGCCTACGAGTACGAGGATCGGGCTGGGCTCTGGATACTGGGCGAGACGACAGGCAGGGTGAGAGACTGCACCATCGAGAGAAACGACACAATGGGGATATACGTCACAGGCACGGCCCATCCAACGCTTGAGGGAAATCGCGTGACGGATAACTCCGTCGTCGGAATTGGATACTGCTGCAGCTCTGGCGGAACAGCGCAGGGGAACCAGGTATCCGGTAGTGAAGTGGGGATCGGCCTCACCGGCGAGGCCGCGCCGACGCTGGAAGGCAACACCTGCAGCTCGAACGCGTCCGCGGGCATCCTATACACCAACGCTGCGGCAGGGACTGCGCGGCAGAACGAATGCACGGAGAACGAGGTCGGCATAGGCGTGTGGAACGAGTCTCAGCCGATGCTCGAAGCGAACAACTGCAATGACAACTCCACGTCCGGGATTGTGTACGCTGCGGACGCAGGGGGCACGGCCGGCGCAAATCAGTGCCTGCGCAACCAGATGGGCATCGTCGTCGGTGACCGGGCCCGGCCGACGCTCGAGGGCAACACCTGCAACGAGAACGGCCTCGTGGGGATCAGCTTCAGCGACAGCGGAGGCGGTATCGCCAGCAACAACATATGCGCATACAACGGGCGGTATGGCATCTCAATAGAGGTGACATCCAACCCCACCATCATGGGCAACGACTGCCACGACAACGGCTGGTCCGATATCGAGCATTTCTAGCGGCGACGGCCTAGCAGGTCACGCTTCGAGCATCGCGTCCCGAGCCGGCCAGGGCCGGGGGGGCGTATTGCGGGCAAGTGCGAGCCCAGGTACCCCCTGTGGGGCCCGCCCCGTGGATTGAGCGAACCAGGAGTCTAATGCTACGCGAGTACGAAGCGAAGAAGGATCGGGACGACGTCAGGCGCCTCTGGCGCGAAGTCGGCTGGGTCAAAGACGGCGAGGAACAACTGCTGGCGATGGACCGTTTCGTTGCCAGCGGGCATGGCTTCGTCGCCCAGGCTAATGGCCAGGCAGAGTGCTTCGTAGGCACCGCGCCGGGCACAATCCGCCACCTGGCCGATGACCTGCCCCTCTGTGCGGTAACCAGCGTGGCTACAGGCCGCGTCGCGCGCAAGCAAGGGTTGGCAAGCGCGCTCGCGGCCAAGGCGGTTGCCCGGGGCGCCGCAGATGGAGCACTCGTTTCGGCGCTGGGCGTTTTCGACCAGGGGTTCTACGACCAACTGGGCTTCGGGTCGGGCAAGGTTGAGCGCTCGGTCTTCCTCGATCCGGCAAGCCTTGTCGTCGACGTGACGGCGCAAACGGCGCGCCGCCTGGGACAGGACACGTGGAAGGAGGCTCACGCCTCGCGCCTCGCCAGGATGCGCTCGCACGGCTCGGTGAACATCACACCGCCGGAGATCACCGGTGCGGAAATGGTCTGGAGCAAGAACGGCTTTGGCCTTGGGTACCACGATGCGACGACAGGACAGCTGACCCACTGCCTCTGGGCGCAAGCCTTCGATGTCGAGCACGGCCCCTACAATGTCCAGTGGCTCTCCTATCGCACGCCGGCGCAGTTCCTGGAACTGATGGGCCTGCTGCGCAGCCTCGGCGACCAGATATCGCTCATTCGGCTGCACGAGCCTCCGGGCATTCAGCTGCAAGACCTCGTGAATAAGCCTCTCAGGCATTGGCGATCGAACTGGCGATACGGCCGAGAGGCTCCGGGCGATCCCATCTACTGCTGGCAGGCTCGCATCATGGACCTGCCCGGCTGTCTTGAGCGAACGCATCTGCGGGGTGACGAGGTCCGCTTCAACCTGGCCCTGAGCGATCCCATAGGCGCTTTCCTCAGCCAAGACGAGGCGTGGACCGGAGTGACAGGCGAGTACGTGGTCACGCTTGGCCCCTCCTCGGGCGCCGAGCGTGGGGCCGATCCCGCTCTGCCCACGTTGAGCGCATCCGTCAATGCCTTCAGCCGCCTGTGGCTCGGCGTCGGGCCGGCCACCGGACTGGCGGTGACCGCAGACTTGTCCGGGCCGGCAGCGCTGCTGGAGCAACTGGACTGGGCGCTCCGCCTGCCGGAGCCGAAGCCTGACTGGGACTTCTGAATCATGGAGAGAATCCGCGCCTTCATCGCCGTGCCGCTTCCACAGGCGCTGCTGGACGAGCTCGGCGCCCTGCAGGACAACCTGGAGCGGCGCATACCGCCGGGGAGCGTCCGCTGGGTGCGGCCCGAAGGCATCCACCTTACGCTCAAGTTCCTGGGCGACGTGCCCTTGAGCCAGGTTCCCGATTTCGACAAGGCGCTTGAGGAACTCTCACGCCACGCCCCCTCGTGCACATTCACCGTCGAGGGGCTCGGCTGCTTCCCCAATTCTCGCCGACCACGTGTGGTCTGGGTGGGCGTGCAGGAGCCGACAGGCCGCCTGGCGGCACTCCAAGATGGGGTAGAGGAGGCAATGGCTCATTTCGGATTCAAGCCAGAAGGGCGCGGATTCACTCCTCACCTTACGCTAGGGCGCGTCGGGCGCCGCGCATCTGCCGGCCAGGCGGCGCAGGTGGGCAGTGAGGTAGCCGAGACAACGGCAGGCCGACTGGCCGAGGTCAGCGTCGACGGATTCGTCCTGATACGCAGCGTGCTCAAGGCAACGGGCGCGGAGTACACCACGCTCCACGAGTACCGACTTACTCAGGGGCTGAACGGGTAGGAGAGGGGATGAGTGAATGGAACAACCACGTCGGTTGATCATCGGCGTCATCGGAGGCCGCCGGCCCAGTGCGCAGGAGATGGAGGTCGCTGAGGCTGTCGGGAAGAGGTTGGCCGAGCTGGGCGCAACCCTGATCTGCGGGGGTTGTCTCGGCGTGATGGAGGCAGCCTGCCGCGGGGCCAAGGCGGGCGGGGGCCTGACGATCGGCGTGCTGCCGGGCAGTGACCGCAATGCGGCGAACCCGTACGTGGACTTGCCCATCGTCACAGGCATCGGCGAGGCCCGCAACGTGATCATCGCCCGCACGGCCCAGGCAGTCGTCGCTATTGGCGGGAGCTACGGCACGCTGACCGAGATCGCCTATTCGATAGCCTTCGGCACCCCTATCGTCGGCCTCGGCACCTGGCACGTCGAGCGAGACGGCCACCCACCAGCGCCGATCCACCGCGCCGCCACACCGCAGGAGGCAGCGGAGCAGGCGGTTGCCCTTGCCCGGGAACGCCTGGCCGCCGAGCTGGCCTAGAAGAGAACCCGCACTGCCTGGAGAGATATGGCCACAAAGAACCGTCTACCCGTTGCCGCGGCGAGAAGCTTCATGCACGATGTCTTTGTAGCTCTCGGAGTCCCGGAGAAGGAGGTAGACATCTGCGTAGACGTGCTCATCGCCTCGGACCTACGCGGCATCGAGTCGCACGGTATCGGCCGGCTCAAGTACTACTACGACCGCATCCGCGCCGGCATTCAGTATCCCACCACAGAGATGGAGGTCGTCTCAGAGGGCCCGGCAACCGCAATGGTGGACGGGCACCATGGAATCGGACACGTGATTGCCTATCGTTCCATGGAGATGGCTATGGCGAAGGCGAAGGAGTGCGGCCTGGGGGCTGTCGCAGTGCGGAACTCTACCCACTTCGGGATCGCGGGCTACTACGCCCTCATGGCAGCGGAGGCCGGCATGATGGGCCTGGTGGTAACCAACGCCCGGCCATCCGTCGCCCCGACGTTCAGCACCCAGCCGCTGCTGGGCACGAACCCGATTGCCTTCGCCGCCCCGTCAGATGGCCCCCACGCATTCTGCTTCGACGGGGCCACGTCGATCACGCAGAGGGGAAAGGTGGAGGTAGCCGCGCGCGCCGGCAAGCCACTGGAGAAGGAATGGGTCATCGGCCCAGACGGCAAGCCGATGACGGACGCAGAGCAGGTCCTCGGCAGCCTCGGCCGAGGGGAGGCTGCGCTGCTGCCTATCGGTGGCGCCGGGGAGGAGATCGGCGGACACAAAGGCTACGGCCTTTCGGCGATGGTGGAGATCCTATCGGCATCGCTGTCTGGCGGCGCCTTCTTGAGCGACCTGCTTGGCGTGGCGGAAGACGGCTCGCGGCGGCCTCACATGCTTGGCCATCTCTTCCTGGCCATCGACATCGACCACTTCGTCCCGGTGGGGCGATCGCGGGAAACGACCGGCGCGATCATGCGTGCGCTCGCTGCCGGCAGGCTCGTCCGCGGAGCGGACCACGTATACGTGGCCGGCGAGAAGGAGCACTTCATCGGCGCCAAGATCCGCGCTGAAGGCATACCCGTCAACGACGGGCTGCGCGTTGAGCTGCAGACGATGCGGGACGAGCTATCCATCACCGGCTATGAAGATCACTTCTAGTGGATCAGGGAGATCAGGCACTTGAACAGTAACGACGTATACGAAAGACTGGCCCGGACACTGGACATGATCCCGAACGGCTTTCCGGCGACGGAGAGCGGCGTCGAGCTGCGCCTGTTGGCCAAGATCTTCGAGCCGGAGGAGGCGGAGCTGGCCAGCGTGATGCGGGTCAAGTTCGAGCCGGCAGCTGAGATAGCAGCGCGTGCAGGGGCAGAGCCGGCGGAGGCCAAGCGCACTCTGCGAGCCATGGTCCGCAAGGGGCAGATAGGTCTGCGCAAAGGCGAGGGCGAGCTGCTCTTCGCTCTCATGCCGTTCATCGTCGGCATCTACGAGGAACAGCTTTCACGCCTGGATCGAGAGCTGGCCCAGCTATTCGAGCAGTACTTCGAGGAAGCGCTGGGCGGGCCGGTCTTCACCGAGCATCCACCCCTGCAGAGGGTCATACCCGTGGAGGAGGCGATCTCCGTGGAGATCGACGTCCACCCCTACGAGCAGGCATCACAGATTGTGGAAAGCGCCAAGGCCTGGGGCGTTCGCGACTGCATCTGCCGCACCCAACAGCGACTGGTGGGCAAGGGCTGCGAACGCCTCGTATCAAGCTGCCTGATACTGGCGCCGGTCCCTGGCGCATTCGACGGCAGCAGCGTCACCAAGGCGATCACCAAGGAGGAGTCCCTCCGCCTTCTGCGGGAGGCTGAGGAGGCCGGCCTGGTGCACACGACAGGGAACTACCAGGACAGCACCTACTACATCTGCAACTGCTGCTCCTGCTGCTGCGGGGTCCTGCGGGGACTGGCAAACCACCCCACGCCGAATGCGGTCGTGCGCTCCGACTTCGTGGCGACAGTCGAGGCCGAGTCCTGCACCGGATGCGGCGACTGCGTCGAGCGCTGCCCGATCTCCGCGCGCTCCCTGGGTGAAGACGGCGTCTGCTCTGTAGATCAGTCGCGCTGCATTGGATGCGGCCTATGTGCCTCCTCGTGCACGGTAGGCTCCATTAGCCTGCAGCGGCGAACTGAAGTGAGCCAGCAGCCGCCCGTGACGCTCGAGGATTGGATGGCCGAGCGCGCCTCCGGACGCGGCCTGCCGCCCAGCGACGACTACTAGCAGCCTGGCTCAGCCGGTGAAGAATGGATACTCCTCGCTGTCCCACCAGGTCTCGTTCTCCGTCAGATACCGGTGGGTGTTGTCGAGTAGCTGGTAGTGCTTCTCCTCCTGCGATACCAGGAACTGGTAGACCTGCTTGGCCATCTCGTCGTCCGTCTTAGCCGCCGCGTCCGCGTACAGATCGCGCGTGATCCGCTCGGTCTCCAGCCCGTACTCCAAGGCGGCGATATCTCCCTGCACGGACACCCCGCGCTCGGGCGTGAAGACGGGCAGCGCTCGCGGCGGCTCCTCCCCTGGCAGATCAGGGTTTGCCGGGTCGAGGCCCAGGTCGGTCGCCATCGCCTCATCGACCGTCAGCCAGCCTTCCCCCTTTTCGAGCGCCCTGTACTGCGCCAGAAAGAGATGTAGATGATCCGCCTCCTGGCTGGCCAAGTCGAGAAACATCGCCTTCGCCCGCTCGGCAGAGGCTCGGTCGGCGACCTGCTTGTAGAAGGCATAGCCGTCTCTCTCCAGGCTCATGCCGCGTCGCAGAATCCCTTGAGGGCTGTCCCAGTCCATATAGCATTCCTCCTTATGGTGAATCGTCGTCCCTGCCGCACCGGGGAGAACTGCGCCTCCCCGGCGCTCGGTCAGCTCTCGTTGAGGCGATCCAGCAGGGAGAGGATGTCGGGGTTGCCTGGGATATCCGCCATACTGTCCCCGAAGTGGACGAAGCGGATTATCCCCTGCTTGTCGATCACGAGCATCGCTGGCATTCGTCCGAGCTTGACCAGGTTGACCTCCTGCCCGTAGGTATCAGCGACGACGTGGCGGTAGTCTGCCAGGCCGACAAACGGGTATCCCTCCTGCTCCCACACCTGCCTGAAACGCCTCGGTCCCTCCGGGCCTATGGCAACTACTTCCGCGTCTCGCCTGACGAATTCCTCGTAGTCCTTGCGCAACTGCGCCAGGTGCGCCCGGCAGAATGGTCAGAGGAAGCCGCGCGTAAGAATCAGCACAACGTTCCGCTCGCCGCGGAATCGGGAAAGACGGATTGTATTGCCCTCCGTGTCTTCGAGCTCGAAGTCGGGCGCAGGCCTCCCTAGCGCGATCTCGCCGTCAGCATCCACTGTCATGGCTAGCTCCCTCATTGCTCCTGGCCAAGCCTTCTCTCCCGCTCGGCCAGCGCGTCCTCGATCTCTGCCCTGTCGCTCTCGGACAGAACCCAGTCCGCTGCCCGGGCCGTCTCCTCGATCTGCTCGGGACGGCGGGCGCCAACTATCGCCGAAGTCACCTCCGGCCGCCGCAGGACCCAGGCGATGGCCAATTCGGCAACCGATCTCCCATTCCCCTCCGCAATCGGCTTCAGCTTGTCAACGAGCGCCAGGTTGACGCTCAGACGGGGCTCTCGATGCTGGTCGCTCCTCCGGCGCCAATCATCCTCCGCCAGCCCGGCGGCTCGCTCTTTGTCGAACTTGCCCGTCAGCAGGCCAGCCTCCATCGGGCTATAGGCAACCACGCCGATTCCGTTAGTTGCGCAATAGGGAAGCTGCTCCCCCTCGATGTCGCGCCGGAGCATGCTGTAGGGCGGCTGCAGAGACGCGACCGGATGGATAGGCTGGGCCCGCTCAAGCTGAGACACGCTGAAGTTCGATACTCCCCCGTAACGTACCTTCCCCTCCTCTACAAGATCGGCGATCGCCCCCCAGCCCTCCTCGATATCCTCATCCGGATAGGGCCAGTGTATCTGGTAGAGATCGATCACGTCGATACTCAGCCTGCGCAGGCTGGCCTCCGCCTCGCGCTGGATGCTGTCCGCCTTGAGCCGGCTGTGCGCGCCCGTGTCGCCCTCGTGCCACACCTGCCCGCACTTGGTCGCGATCAGGACCTCATCCCTGCGCCCCTTGATCGCCCGCCCTACGACCTGCTCCGAGCGGCCCAGCCCATAGACGGGCGCCGTGTCTATCCAGTTGATGCCCAGGTCAAGCGCTCGGCGGATCGTGGCGACCGAGCGTTTGTCGTCCTGGGGACCCCACCCGTAGTCCCACCCCCCGCCTCCAATCGCCCAGGTGCCGAGCCCTACTGTAGTGAGCTCCAGATCAGTGTCGCCGAGCCTTCTCGTTCTCATCCCCTTCCCTCCGCGTCTGTCTGCCGTCAGTCCAGGAACTCGATCACTTCGCCGCCTGGGATGCGGCGCTGGCGACTCGTATTCACGTCGAGCAATCGTCTGGCTTTGATGTGAGCATCGTCCGGATACCCACGCACCTCCCAGAAGCCAGGAATGGAGCGGTCCACAAGCCTGATAGCGACGAGGCATTTCGCTGACTTGTAGCCCCACAGGTACGGGCAGAAGATGCGCAGCGGCCCTCCATACTCGACTTCGATCGGCTCGCCGTCGAAGGTATGGGCAAGCAGAGTGCGCTCCCGCAGCGCCACCTCGAGCGGTATGCAGGTCGTGTATATGCTGCGGTACGAAATGAACTGCAGGTGGGCAGCCTTTGGCTTCGGCTTGACCAGGTCCATAAGGTAACTGAGCTGAACGCCCTTCCACTTCCCCCGCACACTCCACCCAGAGACGGAGGTCATCCGGGCATCAGCGACGGTCGCGGGCATGGCCGCGACCTCCTCGTAGGTGATGGTGGCCGGATTGTCAACAAGGCCACTGATCTCGACCTCCCAGCCCTGAGCCGTGAGCGCACCGGGATGCCCTTCGGCCCAGAATACAGGTGTGTTCAGTTCGGCCAGACGGCTCACGCTTCCTGCTCCTCTCCAGAAGGCTGGCCCTCCGCCAGTCTGGACTCGATATCAATACCGTGAGAGATCATCTTGTGAATCGGGCACTGCATCGAGACCCTGAACAAACGCTCCCTGTCGCTCTCTGATAGCTCGCCGTGCAGCTCGACCTCCTCCTGTATGCGCTCCTCGAAGTCGAACTCGTCAGTGCAAGTCTTGCAGTCTTCTCCGTAGACCCGGTCGTAGGTGACCCGCAGCTCCACTTTCTCCAGCCCTACACCATGATGCTCCGCATAGGTGAGCAACACAACCGCAGTACAGGAGGCTAGTGATGCCAGCAGCATCCCGTAGGGCGTCAGAAAGCGCACATCCTCGACGGGGTAGTACGCCTCCGAGCGCTCGTCGTGCGCGTCGCGCGCGAGCACCTCAATCTGGTACAATCTATCCTGGCGGACAATGACTGCCTCTCCCATCGCCTGTCACCCTCACCAGAACCGCTCGAATCGGTCCCTCTTCGCCTTGCAGATCGGGCAGACCCCAGGCGGCTGCTCCCTAGCAGCCAGGTACCCACAGACCCTGCACCGCCACACGGGCAGCGGCGCCTCGCGCGCAGGAGTGGGCGCTTGGGGGCCCGAGCGATGCTGAGCACGTTCAGCCACAGGCGGCCTCCTCTCCGGTATCGATGCAACTTCCCGCTCGCCTTCCAGCACCTCGTCCGATACGTACAGCGCACAGAAACATACGCCCCACTCGTTCAGGTCAGCATCCCGGTAGTCGCAAGGGCAGATGATGTCGAGATCGCTCTCCTTATTGCCGTCGGCGAGCCGGCATGGACAGGCCCAGTAGCCGTACCGCGCTTCATTGACCAGCAGGCTCTCGACCAGCGCCCGCGTGAACTCGGCGTCTGGGTTCAGGTGGTAGCCTGAGCCTTGCGCCTCCTCATCCAGGCGCCTGTACAGTGCCTCCACCGCCTCCTTGCTGACGGTCTCCTCGCTCACAGGCCCAACGCCCCGCGCAGCTTGTCTGGGTTGTAGCCGACGACGCACTTCTCATCGTCGACGATCACCGTAGGATACGAGCCGGCTGGGTTCCACCGGCGTACTGCGTTGACGGCCTCCTCGCGCTCTGCCCCCTGCAGCAGGTCAACGTAAGCGAAGTCGAACGATACGTCCGCCTCCTCGAGAGCCATGCGGGTCTTCCGGCACCACATGCACGTCGACAGGCCATAGAATGCGACTTGATGATCCGTGTTCCTACCGGAGACGCTTCCCCGTGCTTCAGCCATTCATGCCTCCTTGAGTAACGCCGAGTCCATTGCCAGACCTTCTAGCGCCTGGGATTGACCTGGGGGTCGATCCTGCCCGGTCCACCGCACTCCGGTGTGTAGCAGGTCGCATCCACAAAGGCGCACTTCCGCTCGCACCCCGGGCAGGTCTCCGGAGGACTCGCGGCCTGCAGCGTGTAGCCACATTCGGAGCACTTCCACCAGTTCCGAGCCTCTTCTTCCATCGTCCGGCCCCCCCAGGACCGACGCCGGCTACTGGATCCCTTCCAGAGCAGCGATCACCTCGTCGACGTCCGGCACCTCGCTGAGCGGGTATACCTTGGCAAAGCGGACGACGCCGCGCCCATCCACCATCAAGGCGGCCCGCTCGCTGAAGCCATCCCTCTCCCGGAAGACGCCGTACTGCTGGGCCACTCCGCCGTGTGGCCAGAAGTCGGCCAGCAGTCGCGTCTCCTTGACCCCAATCGAATCCGCCCAGGCCTTCTTGCATGGTACGCTGTCGACGCTCAGGCCGAGCGCCACGCTGTTGAGACGTTCGAAATCAGCGCGGTGCTCCTCCAGGTCCTGCATCTGGGCCGTGCAGACGCTCGTCCAGGCGAGCGGATGGAATGATAGAACCACGTGCTTCCCTCTCAGGCTGGTGAGCGTCACATCCTGATCATCCTGATCCTTGAGCGAGAAGTCGGGCGCCATTGTCCCGGCTCCGATGATCTGACTGCGGCCCATAGTCTACCCCCCTTCCCCACTCTCAGCGAGAATGGCCTCTAGCCGCGCCGGCTCGGTCACAGGCTCACCGCAGGCAGCGCGGGTGCAAACGTAGGCAGTGGCCTGCCCATTCTTCGTGCTGCGGCCTCGCAGCAGTGGCGGAAGATCGGCCGCCGCCGGGTCTCCGGCAGCAACTACCTGGTGAGGCCGGTAGTCCCTATGGATCACATCCAGCAAGAGCTGGCAGGCAGCGCCTGCGGGGTCACCGGCGATGGTCACAGAGCGCGCCGGTCCTAATGCGTAGTCGAGGGCCACCAGCCACTGGCCGAAGCCCAGTGGATAGCGCGAAAGGAGCAACTGCATAGCGCCAAGGCTTTCCTCTGCAAGCCTGGCGTATCGGCCATCCACCGCCAGCTGAGCCAGACGCTGCAGCACGTAGGCTGCCATACCACCACCTGAAGGGATAGCATTGTCTTGCACCTGGCGAGGCCGCACTATGAGCTCCTCGTGGTCGCAGCTCGTATCCCAGAAGCCGCCGGCACCGCCGAAGCGGTCGATCATCGAGTCTGCCAGGCCACGGGCTGCCTCGAACCAGCGCGGATCGAACGTTGCCTGATACAGCTCGATCAATCCTTCAATCACGTGCGTATAGTCCTCGAGGAACCCATTCCCTTTCGCCTCGGCCGCCATCCAGGTGCGGGAAAGACGACCGTCGCCCGTCCGCATCTCGTTGAGCACGAACTCACCATTCCGCTCGGCCAGCTCAGCGTAGTCGTCGCGCCCGAGGGCTCGGGCAGCCTCGGCGAAGGCAGCCAGCATCAGCCCGTTCCACGAGGCGATCGCCTTCGCATCGCGCGCCGGCCTGGTCCTCTCCATCCGCAATCTCAAGAGCTTGTCCCGCGCATCCGCCAGGGCGGCCCGCTCATCCGGCGTGCCCCGAAACGAGAGGACGTTGCGACCCTCGAAGTTGCCTTCGTCGGTCACGCCGTAGGCCTCCACAAAGCGTTCCGCCTCCGGGCCCAGCGCCTGGCGGATCTCGGCCGCCTCCCAGACAAAGAACCGCCCCTCCTCTGCTTCCGTGTCTGCGTCCTGGGCGGCGTAGAATGCGCCCTCCGGCGCCGTCATTTCCCGGGCCACGTAGTCGAGCGTCTCCTCGGCAATGCCCCGGAAAAGGCGCTCACCTGTCAGCTGCCAGCCGTGCAGGTAGACGCGCGCCAGCTGAGCGTTGTCGTAGAGCATCTTCTCGAAGTGGGGCACCAGCCACTCTTCGTCTACCGAGTAGCGGTGGAAGCCACCGCCCAGCTGATCATAGATGCCACCGCGGGCCATCGCCTCCAGCGAAGTGACGGCGGCTGCCAGCGCCTGCGGATTCCCGCTGGCGGCGTAGCGGCGGAGCAGGAACTCCAGCAACATAGGCTGCGGGAACTTGGGTGCGCTGCCCCATCCGCCATGCTCTGTATCGAAAGCTCCGAGTAAACCGCCCAGGGCAATATCGAGCGTGTCCGCACTGAGGCCATCCCGCGCTGGCTGCACCGGAAAGGCGATGCCGCGCTCGACTGCGGCGACCAGATTCCGAGCGCCGTCCTCCAGCTCAACCCGGCGATTCTCCCAGGCTTCGGACACTGCCAGCAGAACGTCCCTGAAGGAGGGCGAACCGTGCCTGCCATCTGGCGGGAAGTAGGTGCCCCCGTAGAAGGGCCTGCCCTGCGGGGTGAGGAAGACGGACATTGGCCAGCCGCCGCGTCCGGTAAGAGCCTGCACGGCGCCCATGTAGACCTGGTCGAGGTCGGGACGCTCCTCGCGGTCAACCTTGATGCTGACAAAGCGGCTGTTGAGCAGATCTGCGATCTCCTGATCCTCGAAGGACTCGTGGGCCATCACGTGGCACCAGTGACAGGACGCATAGCCCACGCTGAGAAAGATCGGCACGTCAGCCGATCTCGCGGCTTCAAGCGCCTCTGCCCCCCAGGGATACCAGTCCACCGGATTCTGGGCGTGCTGCTGTAGGTATGGGCTGTTCTCTCCAGCCAAGCGATTCGCCATCTTCTCCAGGCCGCCTATCTTCCGCCGCGACGCGGTATTGTATCAGTATACCACGCCGGAAGAAGGGACGCCACGGCCTGTGTAGGACGCGCACCAGAGAGAGTAACTGGGGCAGACCAGGAGCTGCTACGGGAGCGTGCCGCTGCGCGGGGATGCGGGAGTCGGCCATGCCGGCGCCGGACCCCACGCCAGACAATCGACCCGCTCCGCCTGAAACCAGGCGCGGCCGCTACTCCGATTCGGGAGGGAGGGCGGGAAGGCGTATGGTGAGCGTGCTGCCTTCGCCGACGGCACTCTCCACTGCTATCCTGCCCCCATGGAGCTCGATGAAACCCAGGGCGATGGGCAGCCCCAACCCCACGCCCTGCTGCTCCAGAGCATCGCGATCGATCTGGCGAAAACGCTGGAACAAGCGGGGAATCTGGTCAGACGGTATGCCTACACCCTGGTCGATCACGGCGATCTCCACCCAGCCGACTGCCGGGCGCGCCTCTACCCTCACCACCTTATCCTTCTCGCCGGAGAACTTGATCGCGTTCTCCACGAGCCGTCGCAGTGCCTCGGCGAAGAGGGGCTCGCAGAGCCGCACCTTGGGCAGATCCGCCGCTACCTCCGTCTCCAGTTGCACGCCCGCTTCGTTGGCGTCCTGCTTGCTGCGCTTGACGGTGGCCTCGACGACCTCGCCCAGGTCGCTGTGCACGCGCGCCAGCGTGCTGAACTCCTGCTCTGCGCGCCCGGTGTCCAGGCGAATGACGCTCAGCAGGCTCTCCACGAGCTTCGTCAGCCGTTCTCCGCCGCGTCTGATCCCTTGGAGGAACTCCTGCACTTCGTCCGGCGACAGGGACGCCAGATCGCTCAGGGCCAGGTCGGCATAGCCACGGATGTACGTTACCGGAGTGCGTAGCTCGTGACCGAGTATGGTGACGATCTCGTCCTTCATCTCGTCGAACCTGGCCTCCTCCGCCCGGCGGATCGCAGCGGCCCGTTTCAGCCGCGCCTGAACAGCGATTAGCAGCTCCTCGGGGTCGAACGGCTTAGTGATGTAGTCCTCGGCCCCTAGCGCCTTTCCGTGGAGGATATCCTGCTTCTCCGCCTTAGCCGTCAGAAATATCACAGGGATCGAGACCCAGGCCGGGTTCGCCCTGACCGCCTCGTAGAACTGGTACCCGTCCATGCGCGGCATCATGATGTCGGCCACGATGAGTTCGGGCATCTGCTCGTCCATCGCTTGCAGCCCGTCGACACCGTCTGCCGCCACCACCACCTCGTACCCATTGCCTACCAGGACGTCCCTAATGGCAGCCAGCAGCGGCTCATGGTCCTCCACCACGAGGATGCGGGCACCCTCGACGCCGGTCCCTTCCTCTCCCGTCATCCCTCGCCTCCTATTCGGCCAACTCGCCGGCCGGGACCCATATCGTGAAGGTGCTCCCCTGGTTGACGGTGCTCTCCACCGTCACCTTGCCGCCGTGCAGCTCCACGATCTCCTTGACGATGGCCAGGCCCAGTCCGCTCCCCGGCACCTGCATCTCTCGTGACTGCTTGCCACGGTAGAAACGCTCAAACACCCGCGGCAGTTCGTCGTCCGGTATCCCGACGCCGGTATCTTCGACGGCGAGCGTTGCCCAGCGCCTGCCGTCTGCAATCTGGGTTGCAGTCGAAACCACGACCTCTCCTCCCTGCGGAGTGTACCAGATCGCGTTTTCGACCAGGTTGTTCAACGCGCGCGACATACGCTCGGGATCTACGTTTGCCGCCGGTCCGCCCTTCCTGGGGCGGACCCGCTTCAGCGTCACCCCGTGGGCTTCCGCCAGCGGTCGATGGCTGGCAATCGTCCCCTCCGCCAGGTCGTCCATCTCGACTATCTTAGGCCTCAATTCGAGTCTTCCGGCGTCGATGCGGGAGATCTCCAGTATGCTCCCCACAAGGCGGCCCTGCCTGTCGGCCTCACCGGCCAGCGTTTCCAGGAACTCCTGCCATCTCTCGGGCTGCGTGCGCATCAGCTCTGCATAGAGCTTGATCGCCGTGACCGGGGTGCGCAGCTCGTGGGAGACATCGGACACGAAGCGTGAGCGCATCCTGTTGAGCGCGTGCAGGTGGGTCGCATCGTGGATATTGACCACCGCTGCCGCTTCGCCGGCTGCGCCATCGAGCACCGGAGCGGCCCTCAGCTCCAGGTCCAGCCCCTTCAGGGCCAGCGTAGCCTCTGGCCGCCCGGCTGCTGTTGCGGTCAGCTCGGCAATCAACTGCCGCACCCGATAGGCGTCCTCGCTGGACAAGCTCTGACCCAGCCACTCCTCCACTACCGGATTGGCGGTTACGATGTCGCCTGCAGCGTCCGTGACCACAATCCCATCCGCGCTGCTCCTGAGAATTGCTTCAGCCTGCGCTGCCTGGGATTGCACCTCGGCTGTACGCTCGCGGACCGTCGCCTCCAACTGCTCGGCCCGAAGCCGCAGCTCTCCGTACAGCCTGGCGTTCTCCAGGGCCACTGCAGCCTGCGTGGCAAAGAGCTCCAGCAGCTCGACGGTCGAAGCAGCGACGCCCGCCCCTGCCTCGTAGCCGACCGCCAGTACCCCCAGCAGAGTATCGCCGCAATGCACGGGAACGGCCACCATCGCGCCCAACCTGCAATCCTCGCAGGACCCGGCCCGCCCATCATACCGCGGGTAATCGTTCGCTACGACCGGCTTCCCCTCCTTCCAGGCAGCGCCAGCCAATCCCTCTCCCAGGCCGAGCTTGGTCCCCGGCTCTGTGATCTGCTCACCAACCTCCACTGCCCACTCCAGGACGGCCTCCTCCTGGCGGTGGAGGTACAGGCCCGCGGCGGCAGCGCCCGCGAGTTCCCTTCCACTCTCGGCTATGAGCCGGAGCAGGGCCTCGGGCTCGAGCCTGGCGGCCATCTCCAGGCCTGCTTCTCGAAGCGCCTCCAGCTCCGCCGTCCTGCAGGACGCCTCTTCCTGCGCACGCTTCCGTTCTATAGCATACCGCACGGAGCGGACGATTGCGTCGCCATCCGCCTGTCCCTTCACCAGGTAGTCCTGAGCACCCTGGCGCACTGCATTGAGCGCCTGACTCACGTCATCGGTCCCGCTCAGCACGACCACCGGCACTGCCGGCGAGTGATCCCTAAGCCTGATGAACGTCTGCAGGCCACTGCTGTCCGGAAGCATCAGATCCAGCAGCACCAAGTCAACCCCGTCCTTGGCCAGCCGGTCGAGACCATCGGAAAGCGAACTCACCACCTCGACAGCGGAGATCCCAAGACCAGCAGCAGCCAATACCTCCCTCAGAAGACGCACATCGCCTGGTACGTCCTCGATTACGAGCAATCTGTGGGCCTCTACGGTCACTCCGGCCCCTCCGCTGGCAGCGTGACGATACTGAGCCAGAACTGGTCGATGGAGCGTACCACTTCGATAAACTGGTCCAGGTCAACCGGCTTGGTGATGTAGCAGTTGGCGTGGAGCTGATAGGTCTTCAGTATGTCGCGCTCCGCTTCCGACGTAGTGAGGATCACGACGGGTATGCGTCTGAGGGCCTGGTCGGCCTTGATTTGATCCAGCACATCACGCCCATCGACTACGGGGAGCTTCAGGTCGAGCAGTATCAGATCGGGCCGCGGCGCATCGCCGTACTCGCCCTCCCGGCGGAGGAAGGCCAGCGCGGCCCCACCATCGCTCACCACGCTGACGTTGTTCCGTACCTTGGTCTCTTTGAACGCCTCCAGCGTGAGCCGCACATCTCCAGGATTGTCCTCGACCAGGAGGATCTCGACCGGCCTCATTCTACTGTACGAAACCACCGACCCTGACCCCCTTCCGATAGGCCCGCGCACCACCGAGCTCGGTCCGGCGGCTCTGCCGCCTATCGCTCAGTGCTACCAGCCTTCAAGGCGCGCCTGGCGGTAGATGCGCTGCCCTGGCTCGGTCGACGGCAGCCAGACAGTGAAGACTGAGCCCTGGCGCAGCCGGCTCTGAACGGTGATCCGCCCGCCGTGGAGGTCGGCTATTGCTTTCGACAGGGCCAATCCCACTCCTGTGCCGGGCGCCTGCATCTCCCGGGTCTCCCGGCCCCGGAAGAAGCGCTCGAAGACGTAGGGCAACTCATCCTCCGGGATGCCGCTGCCATCATCCTGAACGGAGAGTGTAGCCCACACACGCCCTTCCGCGTCGTGCCGCCGCGTAGCTACCACTATCCGCCCTCCCTCCCGCGTATGGCGCATAGCGTTCGCGACCAGATTGCGCAGCATGTGGCTTATCCGATCCGCATCCGCCAGGGCCAGCGGGCACTCCTCGCTCAGGTCGATCTGAATCTCCACGCCCTTCGTGCTTGCCTCCAGTGCGAACCCGTCGACTATGCCACGCACGACATCGGCCAGGTCCGTCATCGCCAAGTCGAGCTCGATCCGACCCAGGTCGATCTGAGATATCTGGAGGATGTCTTCAATGAGGCAAGCCTGCCTATCTGCCTCCGCCTCCAGCCTATCCAGATACTCAGCCTGCCTCTCCGGCGCCGTATCCCGCAGCAGCGACGTATAGAGCTTGATCGTCGTCACCGGAGTCCGCAATTCGTGGGAGACGTTGGAGACGAACTGAGACTTCATGCGGGAAAGCGCATTCAGGGGGGTCACGTCGTGAAGCGCGACGACGACGGACGGTCGGCCCGCGCGGTCCTCCTCGGAAACGCGCGCCGCGCTCAGATGCAGGTCAAGGCCCGTCAGCTCCAGAACCCGGCCCGGCTGCCCCTCCGCTCCCCCCCCGGCGATCTGAAGTATGGCCTCGCGAAGAGCGGCTCCGTCTCCCGGGGAGAGCGATTGGGTAAGCCAGGTCTCGGCGACCCTGTTCGTGCGCATGATGCTCCCGCCACCGTCGACGACGACGATTCCATCCGACGAGCTGTCCAGGATCGCCTCAAGCTGAGCGTACTCCGCCTGCACGTCTACGGTGCGCTGATGCACTCGCAGCTCAAGGTTCTCGTTCTGTTCGTCCAGGCGCCTGTAGAGAAGCGCGTTCTCGATTGCGACGGCCGCGTGGCCAGCGAAGGCACTGAGACGCGCACCGTCCTCGGCGCCGAACTGGCCCGGACGGGTGCCATCAACGTTGAGGAACCCGACAATGACATCGCCGACCCGTATCGGAGCGCCAACGTAGGAGAGCAGCCACTGCTGTCCCTCCTCAGCCACCCATTCGCCAGGGCTCCTCGTATCGGAGATGAAAGCCGGCTCAGCGGTCCGCAGCATGCGTGCCAGCGGAGGATAGTCCGCGATCGGTACGGACTTGCCGAGGTAGTCGTCGTCTGCGTCCAAACGCTGGTATCCCCTCTCACGCACGATGTGCGCGGTCCCGCCGTCGACGAGCATCACATTGACCGCATCACCGGGCACCACGCGCTGAACTTGCTCGAGTATGTGATCGAGGACCTGGTCAAGATGGAGCGTGCTGTTGATGGTGAAGGCCGCCTGGGCCAGAGCATCGGATAGCTCCCGCTGCTGCCGTTCCGCGGCCAGCAGTCGTTGATTGCTGATCACCGCAGCGGCAAGCGCAGCCAGGAGTGCGAGCATCTCGCCCTGCCCTTCAGCCCGGCGATCTGCCTGGCCGCCTGCTACCACAAGTGCGCCGAACAGCTCATCGCCCCAGCAGGCGGGCGCCATAACCGAGGGAGGCACACTGCCCACACTCAAGTCCGCAGCGTCAGCCCACCCTGCTAT
>Ga0307421_1000751_pt1 | contig 20631 bp, 22 predicted proteins | sample SalMarWE160270MG_FD_202163 | JGI IMG/M metagenome (GOLD analysis project Ga0307421, IMG submission 202163) | Salt marsh sediment microbial communities from the Plum Island Ecosystem LTER, Massachusetts, United States - WE1602-70 | ecosystem: Environmental > Aquatic > Marine > Intertidal zone >...
TATAACCGACCGCCGCTACATTATGGTCAACCTGCTCCGCCCTCATGCTGATACCCTGGGACACAGGATAGAATTCACCCTCCTGTATCGTCCTAAACTCCAAAACATGACCATCCCGGAGGGGGATGGCGGTAAAATCAGGACATATAACCCCATTCATGAAGTGTTCTTTGAGCGATTTCACTATTGCCGCCGTACTATGTATTCGTATCGTGCGCCCCTTTTCTTCAAAGAGATTGTTGGCGAGAAAAAAAATATCCTTTATATGATCGAGATGGGAATGGGTGATGAATATATCCTGAATCTTCCGCTGCGCTTCTAAGGTGAGCGTAGAACAGATAGAGCCTGCATCCAACATCACGGAGTCATCTATGATGAAGCCACAGCTCTTATACTGAAGAAATTCAGAGCCATAACACCCTAACACCTTTATGCGCATATCATTTCTTCCACAAGGGCCTTGAGGAGGTGAATGTAAAAAATAACAGAATTGATGGATATGTCAACCGATTTCTAGCCAGCCGGCTACAGATATCATCAAGAAAGAATCGACGACATCGCATATTTTATGATACAAATAAAGGGTGAATACTAAAGTATGGACAAACGTCTTATCCTCGAGGAGCACAGTGTAAGGAGGAAAGAAGCATGTCTCTTATCAAAAAGGCTTGTGTACTCAGTATTATCCTCCCTCTTCTCATAGCCGGCTGTGCCACCAACCCAGTTACTCACAAGCGGGAGATCATGCTCTTCAGCGATCAGGATGAGATAACAATGGGGGAGCAAGGGCACGATGCCGTCCTGGTTCAATTCGGCAAATATGACGATCCTGCTCTCCAGAGCTATATCGACGAGGTGGGGCAGAAGATTGCACAGGTTTCCCACAGAGAAGACCTCCCCCATCACTACATGGTAGTGGACTCCCCTGTCCTCAATGCCTTTGCCTTGCCGGGCGGTTATATCTACATAAACCGGGGGCTCCTGGCCTATCTCAACAACGAGGCACAGCTTGCCAGTGTCTTGGGGCACGAGGCCGGCCACGTGGCCGCACGACATGGGGTCAAGAAATATCAGAAGGCCATGGGGGCACAGTTCCTCCTGGTGGGGGTAGCGGTGGGTACCCAATCGCAAGGCCTGGCGTTGGGCACCAATCTCCTCGTGAACGCCATCCTGCAGGGCTACAGCAGAAAGGACGAACGACAGGCGGATGAACTGGGGGCCTTGTATATGTATAGGGCCGGCTATAACCCCCTGGAAATGCCGGAGTTCTTCACCATATTGGAAGAGATGGAGAAAAGGAGTCCCAACCTCATCGAGCAGCTCTTTGCCTCCCATCCCCCCACCCCTGATCGGGTGGAAAAGACCACCGCCCATGCCCAAGAGTTGGCGCAGGACGAGACCGCAGACCTGACAATAGCTCAGAAACGCTATATCTCCCGCCTTGATGGCCTCATTTTCGGTCCTGGAGTAAGGGACGGCGTCATTGAGGATGGTCTCTATCGAAATCGATACTTCCGATATCAGGTGCAGATGCCGACGGGATGGAAGGTCCAGAGGGGAGACACTTCAGGATCAGTTGTGGCCCAAAACCCCTCCCAGCGATACCTTTCCCAGGTCCTACCTCTGGAATTAGAGGAGGAACTTACTCCCGGCGAATTGGCCGCTAGAGTGGAGAAGAACGCAGGCCTCAAGCCATATGGCGCCGGATGGATCACCGTTGATGGTACTAAGGCCTATCGTGCCGATTACAGCGCTCGGGCGCAGGATGGCACCATGCTGGGCCTGCGCATTGTCTATTGGACCAGGGGGAAGGCGGGATTTATCGTGGCAAACATCACCCGCTGGCAGGATTTCGCAGGTGCAAGAAGGACGTTTGACAGGGTGATCTCCAGCTTCCGCCTCCTTTCCTCTCACCAGGCAGCACGGATACCTCTTCACAGACTGCAGGTGTATAAGGTAAAAGAGGGAGATACCTTTGCCGCAATCTCGAACAGATTTTACCGCACGACCAAATATGCCGATGACATCAAAGAATTTAATGGGATGGAAGAGCTCAACGTTCCATCCGCGGGAAGGCTCATCAAGATAAAACCCCTCCTCCCCGAAACCTCAGAGGTGAGCGGGGAATGAAGGGGTCGTCAAGGCGCGAGGGGGATCTGCTCCAAACCCATGGCCTCCGGAAAACCACACATGATGTTCATGTTTTGGACGGCCTGCCCGGAGGCACCCTTGACCAGGTTGTCAATGGCGGAGATGACGATAACCTGCCCTGAACCATCATCCACCATCACACCGAGATCACAATAATTGGACCCCCGCACCTCCCTGGTGGAGGGAAAGGCACCTGAAGGCAAGAGGCGTATAAACGGCTCCGTGCCGTAACGCCGTTGAAAAGCCTCGGAGGCCTTCGCCGTTGAAAGTGCTTCGTTAGCGCTAGCGTAACAGGTAGACAAGATACCCCTATTGATGGGAATAAGATGGGGGACGAACAGGATATGGACCCCTTTCCCTGTGCGCAAACTGAGCTCTTGTTCCATCTCCGGGCAGTGACGGTGGTTGGCCACGCTATAGGCCTTCAATCCCTCGGCCACCTCACCAAAGAGATTGGTCATGGAAGGACTCCTCCCCGCCCCGCTCACCCCTGACTTAGCGTCTACGATAATACCTGTGGGAGCAATCATCCCCCCTTCCACAAGGGGGGCCAGGGCAAGGATGGTCGCGGTCGGGTAACACCCGGGATTGGCCACCAACTGCGCCCTCGTTATTTCATCTCGGTATATCTCGGGGAGTCCATAGACCGCCTCAGATAAGAGATTGGGGCAGGAGTGTTTGCCGTACCAGCGTTCATACAGGGCCGCATCTTTCAACCTGAAATCTGCGCTGAGGTCCACGACCTTTTTCCCTTTTTTGATGCACTCCGCTACCACATCCATGGATTGTCCATGGGGCAAGGCCGTAAAGATAACGTCCACATCACGCGCTATGTTTGGGGCAGAAAGCTTGCGAAATTGCAGATCAAGTATGCCCTTGAAGGAAGGAAATACCTCGTCGAGGGCAGACCCCGCAAATCGCTCGGAGGTCGCGTAAGCGATCTCAACCTGCGGATGACGGACCAAGATCCTCAATAGTTCTTGGCCCGTATACCCACTGGCACCGATGATCCCTATCTTCACCGTTTCCCCTGCCTTGCAAAAAATAAAAAGGGGAGGTTAACCTCCCCTGGTACGTTAACCTATCGTTTGGAGTATTGAAACCGAGCCCTGGCTCCCCGCTGCCCGTATTTCTTTCTTTCCTTTACTCTGGGATCACGGGTGATAAAACCGGCCTTTTTCAAGACATCCCGATATTTTCCATTATACACCATCAGGGCCTTGGAAATACCATGCTTGATTGCCCCTGCCTGCCCGGCAGCGCCACCACCGTTGACGTTGACATAAACATCGAACTGCCCTACGGTATTGGTCAATTCGAAGGGCTGCATAATGTTCATCCTCAAGGTCTCCCGAGGGAAATAGTCGTCAAAGCCCCGCTTGTTTACCTCAATGTTCCCCGCCCCCGGTCTCAGCCAAACCCGGGCCACCGTCGTCTTTCTCTTTCCCGTAGCGTAATACCGTTCCTCTGCCATATGCTCCTCTAACCAGTCTATTTATACCGGAAGTTGTTCAGGTCGCTGTGCCTCGTGGGGATGCTCAGGACCCGCATAGACCTTCAATTTTTTGAAGATTTTTCTCCCCAACCTATTCTTCGGCAACATGCCTTTCACCGCATGTCTGAGCACTTCCTCCGGCTTTTTGGCCAACAGCTTCTCGGCGGTGACGCCCTTGATGCCTCCTGGGTAACCGGAGTGGTGGTAGTAAACTTTTCCCTTGAGCTTGTTACCCGTTAACTTTACCTTTTCAGCATTCACGACAACGACGAAGCTCCCTGTATCAACGTGGGGGCTGAATATCGCCTTGTCTTTGCCCCGCAAGACCTTCGCGATCTCCGTGGCCAACCTGCCCAGGACCTTGTCTTTGGCATCTACGAGATACCACGTTCGTTCGACGTCCTCTTTCCTCGCATGTGTGGTTTTCATAACTCTTATTCTCAACCTCTTTCAGAATATTGAGTTGTAATATATAATATATTGCACCTTATTTGTCAACCGCAAAACCGACTATTTCACACGGTACACGGCATAAAGTCGGCAAAATATCCTTGATCTTCAGCAAGCAACTTGTATACTTACTAGTACCATGACAAAAGCAACAGGATATTCAAGCCCTTGAAAAAGAGAAAAGGAGCATAACCTATGAAAATTATTACCTATTTATTTTTGCTCTTTGCAGCCTTCTCGTGGGCGGGATGTTCGGATCGTCAGGGAGATCAGGATACTCTCTTTCAGGTATCAACCATCAACGCCCTCTTGGACGGTGAGTACGCGGGGGCAATGACCTTTGGGGAGCTAAAGAAACACGGCACCTTTGGCCTCGGGACCTTTGATGCACTGGATGGGGAGATGATCGGCTTGGAAGGAAAATTTTATCAAATCAAGGCCGATGGGGTTGCCTATCCCGTCCCCAACTCCATGACCACCCCCTTTGCCGTGGTCACGGTCTTTGAGGCCGATAAAACCCTTCCCTCACCGGACTTAATGGACTATGAGGGATTAAAAGAGAGTTTGGATGAGGCAATTCCCGACAAAAGCATTTTTTACGCGATTAAAATCGAAGGCACGTTTCAATACATAAAGACCCGCAGCGTGCCCAGACAAGAGGAGCCCTACCCTCCCCTTGTCGAGGTAGTCAAGGAACAGACCACCTTTGAATTTCACGATATCGAAGGGACCATCGTGGGTTTCCGATGCCCGGATACCATCAAGGGAGGGGTAAATGTCCCTGGGTATCACCTGCATTTTATCACGGCCGACCGAAAGGCCGGCGGCCACCTCCTCGCCTGCCAGCTCCAGGATGTAACCATCGGCATCGACTATACCTCTGAATTTTACATGGTACTGCCGCAACACTCCGCCGCACCACCCAAAACTATACCTACCAAGGATAGAAGTGGAGAATTGAAGAAGGTGGAACAGGAGTGACATTTTCGACTTCCAATGTTTTGTTGATTCAATATAATAATTAACTTAGAGCCAAGTATTGAGTAGACATGCGAGTCTCCGGACGTGGCAACGAGTCATTTCTCTTTCTAAATGGCCTTTGAGTTAAACGGCCAATTCAGCTTTCTGAGCACGTACAACTTTTGCCGGCTAAATGCGATCCACAGCCAGACACAATCATTAGATTATCGCGGTCAGAAACTGATATCGGCGTCGCGGCTATTTTCCTTCGACAAGTTGGTAGCCAACTTCGTGTCGAAGCCAATTCTCCAAAAGAACTTGCAGTTAGGGCATGGAACTCAACATGGGACGCGGTACTTCTCGGAGCCATTACGCGGTCGGATGTAGTTTGCAACTTTCAATGTGATGCACCTGCAGAAAAGCTCGGTCCAGATAGTCATCTGGAAGTTACCAATTACTATCTTCGCGGTCTAGGACCAGATGAACCGCATACGCTTACCGAAGAGGATGCGGCGTGGATCGAGCAAAACTTTGATGTTGCACGAAAGTTGCTCGACAATGATCAATTCCGCAATGCCGTTCACTGTCTGGCCTCTTTTGCTTGGCACTCCATGCCCCAGGCGCGCCTAGCAGTCCTCTGGACTGGCATCGAAGGCCTCTTTGAAGTGGATAGCGAAATCGTATTTAGGTTGAGTCTGTATATCGCAAGGTTTCTGGAGCCCCACGACAAAGTGAAACGTTCAAAATTATTTGCTGACGTGAAACGGTTGTACAAACAGCGCTCCGCTGCCGTCCATGGCTCAAGAATCAAAGGAGATGCCAAAGCTAGCATCGACGAGTCTATCGAGCTCTTGCTGCGACTCATCCGTCAATGCGTTACAAACAAGCAACTGCCTCAAGTAGATAAACTCGCGCCGTGATTCAGTTATTCGCCATAACGCGCAAAAATTTGCTCCAACAAACGCATCCAATGGACGCGGGCTGTCCCCGCGCCGCTGATGCCAGGCGTTAGATAACTCTGGAGGCATGATACATGATTATTGCGTTCGCCGTGTTTTGATGATAATCTTGCAACATCGTGGGTTTACAGAGAGAGGAGCATACGATGGCTAAATCAAGGGACACCCGAAAAGAAATGAAGAAAAAGCCGCAGAAAACTGCTAAAGAAAAAAAGCAGTCAAAGCTGGAAAAGAAACAGAAGAAATATCAATAAGTTATCTAATCGGTCCTGAGTTTAGAAGGCCGTTGCTGCGCTTAACAAGCGTCCTAAATTCCTAAAAAATGGAGGAAGACGTTTGAAGACCATCGATCCTGATCAAGCAAAATTCCCCGATATCTTGGCAAAAATCCCCCAAGGCAAACCTATTATCATGATCAATTTATTGAAGTTCAAGGAAAAGGCGCAGTATCCGGATGGTTCTATGCCGTGTTCCGGCAAAGAAGCGTACCAAGCCTATGCGAAAATCGCGTCAAAGGCAGTCGCTGAGATCGGCGGTGAAATGTTCTGGCGGGGTCTGGTGTGCGGCTGTCCCATCGCCCCTGAGGGAGAAACATGGGATGAAGCTTTGTTGATTAAATACCCCTCCATTGAAGCCTTCAAGAAGATGCTGGCAATGCCGGAATACCAAGAAGGCACGGTTCACCGCTCAGCGGCCTTGGAGGACTCCAGGCTGATCGCAACCGTGGCAGAAATGTAAGACATTCCTACAGAATACGCGTGAGCAAGAGAGAAGCTGAGAGTAATCTATCACCATATCCGAGGAGGAATGCCATGGAACACAAGACCTACCCTGAATACAGCTCCAACTATCCGCTATTGTTGAAGACATTTATGAAGAGACCCGTTGACCTCTATCCGAACGAGATCGGCGTCGTCTATCGAAATCCGAACACTGCACGATACCAGCGATTTACCTGGCTGGAATGGTACCACAGGACATGCCAACTGGCCAATGCGCTGAAAGGTCCCCTGGGGATAAAACCTGGAAAACCCAAAAAACCCGGTGACCGCGTTGCGACCTTGGCGCTCAATACCCACCGGCACCTGGAGCTCTATTATGCGGTCCCCTGCAGCGGCGCCGTATTGCATCCGGTCAACGTCAGGCTGTCCCCAGAGCATATTGTTTATACCATCACCCATGCCGAAGATAAGATCATTTTCTTTGACGATTCCCTACTGCCCCTGTTAGAAGCGATCTATGACCAGATAAAGGACGTGGTTGAATGCTTTGTATACATGTCCGACGACCCGGGGCTTCCGGAGACAAAGATAAAAAACCTCTATGCCTATGAAGAATTGCTTGCGGAACAATCGATCGACTACGAGTGGCCCTATTTAGATGAAGATACCTTTGCAACCCTTTGTTACACGACCGGCACAACGGGCCAGCCCAAAGGAGCGATGTTTACCCATAGGGCCCTGTATCTGTTGACGCTTCACCTCATCACCTTGGGCACCTTTGCCAATACACCCGCATATGAAACCATCAACAGGCGCTTTGGTGAAAATGCCGTTAGCATGATCAATATACCACTGTTCCATATTCATGCCTGGGGGGCACCTTTTATAAACGTCTTGGGGGCGGCAAAGATCGTGCTCCCTGGCACGTTCACGGTAGAAGGTTTTTGTGAGTTGGTTCAAACCGAGAAGATAACGGAGACGGCGCTCGTTCCGACGATGGTCGCCTTGCTGCTGGAATATAAGGATCTGACCAACTATGATTTGAGCAGCTTGGTAAACCTCTCAGTCGGCGGCGGAGCGCTACCGCTCGGATTAAAGACCAAGTGTGAAACCATACTGCCCAATTTTAGAATGATTTCCGGCTATGGCATGACCGAGACAGCACCTACAACCGTCAGGGCCGCTATCAAAAAATATATGGTGGACCTGCCCAAAGAAGAGATCGATGAAGTATTGGTTAAAACCGGAATCCCGATACCGGGCATTGAAGTCCAGGTCGTCGATGAAAAGGGGAATCCGGTTCCCAAAAACAATGCGACGCTCGGTGAGATCGTCATCCGGGGGCCATGGGTGACGGAGCAATACTATAAAAACCCGGAACAAACGACTCTGGTATGGCGTGATGCCTGGTTTCACACCGGCGATCTGGCAAAAGTTGATGAACACGGTTTTCTTACCATCGGCGATAGAGAATCGGATGTGATCAGGAGCGGTTCGGAAATGATCCCCACCGTTCTTTTGGAAAACCTCATTTGTCTGGCGGACTTTGTCCACGAGGCTACGGTCATCGGCGTCCCCGATCCTGTGTGGGGAGAAAGCCCGATGGCGATCATCAAATGTGCGCCTGGTAGCTCCCAAAAAGAGCAAGATATTATCGAGTTTCTGCACACCCATGGCGTCGCAAAAGGCAAGATAACGAAGTGGATGCTACCGAAGCTGATTGCATTCACCGATGATATCCCAAAGACCAGCGTCGGAAAATACAACAAACGGGAAATCAAAAAGCAATTGCAGCGGTTTCTATCGTTGGCAAAGGAGATGTAAAGGCCGTGCACAATGAGCGAGAAGCCGTTTCGCACATGGCTTCTCATTGCTGCGGCTGTCTTTTAGAGATAACAAAAAAACGTTCACAACGACAATTTAATCTATTACCATAGGTTACCGCGAATTGAATATAGAGAGGTCTTCAGGACTTATTTTTTTCTTGTGCCTCCAAGATTATCTCCGTAGTCATTCTCGCCACTTCTCCCACCAGCGTTGAGCATGTATCCAACATACCCGCCGCCATGGCGGCCTTCATTTCATCCGGGTCGTACAGGTTGTAAAATTTGCCGAAAAAGGATTTTTGCAAATCAGCACACCTGCAGGTCCCGTATTTTTCTACAAAACGGTCGTGCAATTTTTTTGAAAGCACATTTGCCTTTACCAGCTTCATCATATCGCCGAACTCTTCTTTGGTTCTTCCAAAAATATAGCTAATAGCAAGGACTCCACCGGAAAGGGCACCGCAATGACCATTACCGGTCAGGCCAACTCCATCCACTAAGCCCGTCGCGGCCTTGAAGACATCGTCGTTTTGGATACCGAGGGCATCAAAGACCCCCGCGAGGGTACATTGTGAACACCCGCCGCCTTTCATCTCATAGTGTTTCGCCTTGTTAAATGCCGTCTCCATCATTTCATGCTTTTCCTTCTTCATAGCAATGACTCCTTTTCTCTTGAAAATATCAAGATTTGTGTTTTTCGCGCACTACGCCATACCGTACGAGTGCATACATCGCTCGAGCACACTGTTCGGGTGTGTCGTAAATCGGTATCCCCCCTTCCCTGAGGATGTCTTCCATCACATCATGTTCCAGCCGGACAAAGCGAAGACACATAAGGGGCTTGTTATATTTCTTCGGTAGCGATGCATAGACCTGTGCCCCGTCAAGGGCAACCTGAATGGGCTTGGGAAGCGAATCGGAATTCCGATCGATCTTCAGGGAACGATCCCATATTTGAGGACTGACCGGCACGTTACTGATGACGCCGTCGATATAATCAAGCTTGAGCAATGCCTCGATCATCTCTGCCTCTTGCATGGCCGTTCGGCTGCTTCCGGCAAAATCAACGGGATTTTTTGCAGTGGGTGCATGCGGCGGCAGGAGAGCGGTGATCCTCAACGACGTCTCTGCATCCAATTCCGGCAGCTCAAGGCCGAGAGCGGAGCAGGCATCCGTCCCCACAACTCCCTGCCCACCGCTGCCGAGTATCGCTACCCGGTTGCCAGCAGCTACAGGCGACCCCACGAGCGCCTCGGCGATTTCAAAGAGGTGAAAGGACTCCTGCACCTGCAGCAGCCCAACCTGTTTGCACATACTTTCAAAGATCCGCTCAGATCCTGCCAACGATGCAGTGTGTGACATGGTGGCCCGGGCACCAGCGGCGGAACGGCCGCCCTTATACACGACAATGGGTTTTTTCTTGATAACCTGGCGGGCGACATCGAAAAAACGCCTGCCGTCCTTCAGCCCTTCGATATAGAGCACGATGACCCGCGTATCTTTATCTGCCGCAAGATATTCGAGATAGTCAGAGACCTCGAGATCAGCCTGGTTCCCGATGCTGATGAATTTGGTCAGGCCGTACCCCTTATCACTGGCCACCTGCGCCATAGCTACCCCAAACGTGCCGCTCTGTGAAATAAATGCAATAGGACCCGCCTTGGGCGCATGAGGAAAGCACAAACTGAGTTGTCCCGCAGCACTCCATATCCCCATGCAATTGGGCCCCACCACCCTGATGCCCCCTGAACGCGCCACTTCCACCATGGCCTGTTCAACCCCCCTTCCCTCTTCACCAACTTCTGCAAACCCGGCGCTTATCACCACGGCACCCTTAACCCCCTTCTCAACACACTGGCGTAAGAGGCCAGGAATGGTCGCCGCCGGCGTGGTCATGACGGCAAGATCAATAGCCCCCGGCACCGCGGATACACTGGGATAAGTAGGGAGTCCCAATATCTCTGTTCTATGAGGGTTGATGGGGTAAATGGCCCCTTTGAAACCCGTTTTGAGGGGCCTCTCAACCATCAGGGATCCCCACTTTCTGAAGGTATCCGATGCCCCGATAACGGCTATTGATCTGGGTTTGAAAATGTAATCGAGTTTATTCTTCATTATTACAATCTTATGCCATCATCCGGAGACAGATATCGGTTACCAAACCATAAATGGCGTCGGGGGGGAGGTGTTGCTCGATGGATGCGTCGAAGAGGCAACTGAGCCTGGCGGGAAACTCCTCATCCGCCCCCCACAGTACCATGATCACCAGAACACGGGAGAGGACGGCAAACCGTAATCCCACATCGCCGTAGCGCTCTCGGGCGGCCCCAAAGGATATGCCTCGATCCAGAAACCCCTCGGTATCCCGACCGTATCGCTCTATAAAGGGATCGAGGGGAAACTGGTGTGGCCCTTGGAAAAAGCACTTCCCGCCGGTAAGGTTACTCCCTGCCACGATTTTATCAGCGAGAGGCACCTCCTCCTGGGCGTTGATAGGGTCGAGCTGTGAGAGCCGTTCCCAGAGCTTTGGGTGGACGGTATGAATGGGTTCCGTCATCGTCTCATCCCTTAAGATCGTACCTTGCCGCGCGCCATGGATGCAAAGACGCCCCCGAAACAGAGGAGGGTAAAGATGATGACGGCGGTTCTCAGGGCCTTCAAAAAAAACAAATGGTATTCAGGTGTAATCTGAACCCTGCCAATATAGACTGCAAAAATCAACATTGCAATCCCCATGCTGAACATCATACCGATCAACCGCATGGTCGCCACGGTTGCGGAAGCAACCCCGTAAAATCGCCTCGTTACAGAGCCCATCACGGCATTGGTATTAGGGGACGAAAACATGCCAAAGCCGGTCCCCAAGACGATCAAAAACACTACGATAAAACCAACGTCCGTTGTCTCCGTGAGAAAGGCACAGAGAGAAAGCCCGACCGTCGTCACCGACATCCCGATGGAGGCGACGATTTGCGGCTCGACCCGGTCTGAGAGCCAGCCGGCAAAGGGCGCAAAAACGGCCTGAACAAACGGTTGGATCACAAGGACGAAACCCGCCCATTGCGGGCTATACCCCTTCACATACTGCAAATAGAGACTCAAGAGAAAGGCCACGGCAAATGTGGCACTATAATTGATCAACGCCGCGAGGTTCGAAAACATAAAAACCGTGTTGCCTTTGAACAGCCGTATATCAAAAACAGGGCTCTCCCGTTTCATCTCCCACGCCAAAAAACCTCCCAACCCTACCAACCCCATAAGAATGAGCCATATCCCCATCGTCCTCGGCAATTGGGAAAACCCATACATGATCGCCACCAACGTGAGACTGTACAATATGGAGCCGACACCGTCGAACCGCTCACCCCGCGCCTCGGCCCATTCACCCTTGAGCTTCCACAGCGTCAAGGCGATAACAAAACACCCCAGCGGTACATTGACAAAAAATATGCTCCTCCAGCCGAGCTGCTCCGTGAGCACTCCCCCTAAAAAAGGGCCGAGGGAGAGCCCGAGATAGACCGCTGCAACGTTGATCCCCAGGGCCTTGCCACGCTCGCCCTCAGGAAAGACCGAGGTAAGGATGGCGACGCCGGTACCGAAGATCATGGCACCGCCCATCCCCTGGAGGACTCGCAAGGCAATCAGGACAGATGCAGAGGGCGCGCCCGCCGACAGAAGCGACGCAAGGGTATAGATCGTTATGCCAGAAATAAAGACCTTTTTCCTGCCATAGATATCGGCAATCCTCCCGAAGGGGACGAGAAACATCGCCGCAGCCAACAGATAGGCGGTAGCGACCCACCCCAGCAAAATGGCATCCATGGCAAACTCGCGTCCAATGGAGGGCAGGGCGATATTGATGGAAGATCCCATAAAGGGCGTTAAGAAAGACGCCATGGTAGCAACAACCAAGACAGTCTTTTTCGGCGTGTGAGTATCCGTACGAATCACCTGTCCTGCACTCCTATGCCCATGGTCCTCAAAACGAAGATTTCCTTGCGGGATGTACCGAACATCTCGATAAGGCGTGTCTTGGTCATCAGCGCCTCTCCCATAAATACAAAAGTTGCATTATACCCTACGCGCGGGTAAAAGTGCAGAAAAAGCGGCATGCGGCGTTCAACCCTGAACCGACGGCCTTCGCTGAAAGTACACAACCCCCCCTACTCCAATCAAACCCATCAGGGCCCCCGTAAAAAAGACAACGGTGATATCTACGAATTCAGCCAGGACGCCGGCCACTAAGGGGCCGAAGATCATACCGATGCTATGGCACATGACAAAAATGCTCATCAAGACCCCCATCCCCCCCACCCTCTTACCTTCCTCAACTGCCAGGGCAGAAAGCGCGGGCATGGCAAAACCCCCGGCTACACCCCACAGAATGTTCACCGATACGAGCTCTAAAAAGTTCCTGGTAAAGGGAACCAAAGACAGAGCCGCTGCGGCCAAGCACCCGCCGATGATGACAAGGCCTTCTTTACTGAACCTATCGGCAAGCATCCCACAGGGGGTTTGTAAGAGGGTGGCAATTAAGATATTGAGCGAGATGACCAATCCGATATGAGAGCTCGTAAGGCTCATGACATCGTGCGCGTAGATCGGGAGAAAAGACCACGTCAGCCCGATCCCCATGGCAAAACAGAGACGGAAGAGATAAATTCCTTTGAGCCGTCCAGCTTTAAAAATCCACTTGAAGGAGCCTGCGGAACGGCGCGGAGCATACCTCGCCGCCACACTCTCCGGCAGGTAGAAGAGGGTGAGAAAAAACCCCGCGAGGGCAACAGCGCCCATGGAGTAAAAACTGAATGCAACCCCGGCCAGATCTTTCACCATCCCTCCCAAGATAGGTCCGGTCGCCAGCCCCCCGAAAAAAAAGATGTTGAACAGCCCCATCGTGGACCCCTCCTTCCCACGACGAGTGATCTCCCCAATATAGGCCAGGGCGATGGGGATCACCAAGGCAGCGGCAATCCCCTGAAGTAACCGAGTGACGATCAGCGCTGCGACACTCCGTGAGACCACATATCCCACGGACGTGAAGGTCAACAGAAGAAGGCCGAGGGTGATAAAGACCTTTCTTCCCCGCTTGTCCGAAATCATCCCGATGAAGGGGAGCAAGGCCGTCCTCGATATGGAAAACGAGGCAAAGATCAAACCGATGGCCATCCCCTGAGCGCCGTAGTGTTGGGCGTAAAGGGGGAGCAACGGGGCGACGATCCCCATGCCCAATGTGGCGGCAAAGACCGCGATAAAAAGTGAAATGAATATCTGCCTCCGCATCCGTAACTCCGGCAAAGTTTCACACTATATGGTTTTTCACCTCAGGATGTCAACAATCCAAGGCGAGACTAAAAAGTACTTTCTTTTGTATGGAGAGAAACAGGGGGGGCACAAAGCGATAGGTCGTGGGCACACCGTGCGATCAATATCCCTCAATAACAAGCTCTCCTTCTTTCAGTAAACCCTTGAAAAGAGCCACCGCCTCTTTCTGTAAGGTCGGTAGGTCCTCGGAAAAAAAGAGGTGGCTCGGACAGCGGCAGTCGCTGGAGCCGAATCCGGGGATGGAGCGAAAGACCCCTTCCAAGCGTTGGGCAAGACGGCACTCCAACCGTTTATCTGTCGGGGCACACAGCAGTCCCTGCACCCTACCCTTCTCCAAGAGATAATCGATATGCCACCTGACACGCTTCTCTTTGCTCAGGTGGCGATTAATCCTGCCCCGCAGCCCCCCCATGGCCGAGCCCACGTAGGCGTAAAAACCCTTGTCAAACTCAATCACACCCAAGGCACCGACGGAAATACGACAGCGCCGGGACACTACCACCAGAAGGATATAGCTTCCTGGTACCCGATGAGATCTATCGAGGTACATGCGCCGTATGATTCGTTAAGAAGGGCCTGCTGGGAGGGGGATGGCCCGTAAACGCTTGATCACCTTCATCTGGGCCTTGCGCAGGACGAAGTTGCTCAACAAAAAATATCCCAGGTGGTGTCTCGCCCCGAGCAAGAGTCGCCTTAGGATAGAGCGGGGGGCACAGCTGTATTTCTGGGCCCAGAGGTATCCCTTTTGGAGCTGTTCAGGGGTCATCCGCTTGGGCGCGAAGACCACTCGGCTCATGTCGTAATGGGACCAATTCCGGTCAAAGATCCTTCCTTCCCTCTCGAGCCGCTCCCACAGGGGGGTTCCGGGAAAGGGGGTGAGAACGGAAAAGGTCGGCAGCTCTATCCTGTTTTGATGGATGAATTCAACCGTTCGTTCGAAGACCCCGGGGGCATCATGGTCAAAGCCGAAGATAAACGATCCCTGGATCCCGATGCCCTGATCGTGGATTCGCTCGATGAATCCCGTGAGGTCCTCTACTCCCTGAAACCGCTTCTTGGGCCCATCGAGGTTCTCTTTCTGTAAGGACTCAAACCCGATAAACAACGAGATGCACCCGCTCTCGCCAGCCAGTTTCAGCAGTTCCGCATCCTTGGCGATGTCAATAGTGGCAAAGCCCATCCACCGCACCCGCAACTCCTTGAAGATCTCAAAGAGGCCTTTGGCATGGGACCGTTGGGCCATGGCATTGTCATCCGCAATGAAGATATACTCCCCGTCCCGCTTAACAATAGATTCCAATTCCCGTTTAATATCCGACAGAGGCCTCGTGCGGTATCTGCGGCCGGCAATCACCGGCACGGCGCAGAATTCACATCGATTGGGACACCCACGAGTAGTCTCGATGACCTTAAAGATAGGGCTGTACCCCTTGCCTAAAAGTTCACGGCGGGGCAGGGGAAGATCGTGGAGGTCATGGAGTCTCTCCGCGCGATAAAAGGGTTTGAACTCCCCACGCTCAAAATCGTCGATCAACTGGTCAATGATCAACTCCCCTTCCCCCAGGACCACGGCATCGGCGTGTTCCTTCGCCTCCTCAGGCATAAAGGTGGGGTGCACACCTCCCACGACGACCGGCACCCCCCGCTCCCGAAACCTATCCGCGATCTCATAGGTACGCTGCGCTTGCGTGGTAAGCGCCGTGATCCCCACCAGGTCCACTGCTTCTGTACAATCGACCTCTTCGAGAAACTCGTTGACGATTCGCACCTCATACCGGGGGGGGAAAAATGAGGCCAGGAGGGTGAGCCCCAACAGGGGGAAGGGATACGGCGTGTCGGTGGACATGTACATCTCTCTTTGGCGGGGAGAGATCAGGAGCACGCGCTTCACCCTTCACCTCCCCATGACAGCTGTGATGCCTCCCCTTGATGGAACCCAGGCTGTTGCCACGGACGACGGGTGGCGTTCTCCCAGACATAACGCATGATGAGCCGATAGGCCATCCTTTTGAAGGGGTTTCTGTTGAAGAGGGCCCCCAAGAGGATCCTCGGCTGGGTGTAGTATTTACGCAGGTACTTCTGCTGCAGGCTCCATACCTCATCCTTCTGCAGGGACTTGGTGGGGAGGATGGGGTGCATGAAGTCGTAGTGGGCGTAATCTTTCTCTTCGATAAGCCCCCGCTCTTCCATCTCCTGGTAATAGCGGGTCCCGGGCAGGGGTGTGGTAAGGGTGAGCACCAAGAAATCACCTTGTCGCTTCACGAAGTCGAATATTTCCTGCAAATTCTCTTCGGAGTCATACCAATCGCCGAACATCACATTGGTCATCACCATGATGTCGTTGCGCTTCAGGATGTCGATGGCCTCTTGGATCATCTCCCTGTTCTGCCTCTTCTGGTAGTGGTCAAGGACCTGTGGGTTGATGCTCTCCACCCCCAGCATCACTTCGTACAGGCCGAGCCGTTTGAATTCAGGCATCAGATCGGCATCCCTGATGATATCCCGCACCCGCGACTGGAACCAAAAATCCACCCGCATCCCCGAACGCCCCAGCTCCTGGAGAAATTCCTCCACTCGGGCCCTGCTCCAGTTGAAGCTGTTTTCGTTGAACACAAACAGGGACTTGCCGTAGTGCTGGTTCAGGTATCTCATCTCCTCCACCACTGCGATCCCGCTCCTGCCGCGCCACACACCCCCCCAAAACCGCGATTCGGAGCAGTAGGCACACCGGTCACCGCACCCCCTGCTGGTGGAGATCCCGAAGGCCCGTCTGCCCATCCCGTGCCAGTAATAGGCGTCGGCATCCATGTCCAGGAGGTGGTAGGCCGGCATGGGGAGGGAGTCAAGGTCCGTGATCAACCCCCTCGGTTCAGTAAAGGTGACCTCGTCGTCCCTGCGAAATACCAGGCCGGGGATATCCTCTAGTCCACGCCCCCCTTGTTCAAGACAGGAAGCGAGCTCAGCAAAGGTGGTTTCCCCTTCGCCGGTCACGATATAGTCCAACTCCCCGACCTCACCCAAAACCTCCTCAGCCACCAGGCTGAAATGGCTTCCGCCGGCCGCGACCACAGAATGGGGGGAGAGTCGTTTGACGAGCCGGATAGTTTGGAGGGCCTCAGGCGAGAGACAGGTGGCGGAGCAGGTAACCCCGATGAGCTCGGGTTTTTCTGCCTCGATTCGTCTGGCCAGCTCGCCCCATGGGTCGGAGAAGGTAGTGCAGTCGAGGATCTCAACGGGAAACGGTTGTTTTTCTTGCAGATAGGCCGCGATGCTCAGCAGGCCGAAAGAGGGTGTCCACATCCTGAGTCCGGGGAAGAGTTTATGGGGAGGGTCCACGAGCACAATACGCATCGTCACACTCCGAGCGAGGCAAACATCTGCTCGATCCTCCCGTGTACCTCGGGGGGAACTTTATAGAGCATGGTCCCCTCCAGATCGGTGAGGACATGGGTGCTGATTCCTTCAGCGAGCACCTCATTATCGCGCATTACCGTGTAGTGGAATATTAACTTGGCGGTCTCGCACCGCTGCATGGTGATCCGGACAACAACCTCATCACCATAGCGTGCGGGCAGTTTGAATTGGCAGGAAAGGTCTACCACCGGTGCCATGAGGCCCATCGCCTTCAACTGCTCCGGGTCCATATCGAACCGAGAGGTGAGCTCATTTCTGGCCAGCTCGAACCACGCAATATAATGGCCGTGCCAGACTATCTGATAGGAATCCACCTCGCAGAAACGCACCTTCAATTTAGTCTCATACGGCATCGTGCACTCCATACGATAGCGCCTTGACATCCCTGTCGATCCAACGGATCAACTTAGTGAGGGTACCCGTGGGCCCCATTTCTACAAAGCATGTCACACCCTGGTCGAGGAGATATTGAACGCATCCCTCCCAATCAACAGGACGGCAGAGTTCTTCAATCAAAAAATCCCTAATCTCGTCGGGATCGTTCAGGGGCTTTCCGCTCCAGTGACTCACCACAGGGGTTCGAGGAGGATGTAGCGCGATGTCCGAAATAAAGGTTTGTACTGCTCCTTTGATCGATTTCATCAAAGGCGAATGTAAGGGTACGCTCATGGCAAGACGTTGGGCGGAAATGGCCCCCCGCTGCAAAGCCAACTCCAACCCTCGTTCTATAGATATTATCTCACCAGAAAGAACAAACTGCCGAGAACCATTCACGTTGGCCACCGAGAGACCACCACCCACGTCAGAACATAGCTTCTTAATCGCTTCACTCTCGAGGCCGATAATTGCTACCATGCCTCCAGGGTTTTCTCTCTCCCCTTCCTCCAAAATAAGGCCGACTCCTTTGACCATCGCCAATCCGTCCTCAAAACTCATAGCCTCTACCGCCACCAAGGCGGCATAGATACCCATACTATGCTCGGTGATGACATCCCACTGCTTCCCTCTCTTTTGATATCGCTCAAAGGAGACCATACTCAACAGATAGCTCGCCACCTGTAATTTCAGGTTGAGGTATTGATCCTCTTCCTCTCTCTGGAAGAAAAACGAGGCGAGATCGAAACCGGCCCGCTCCCAGGCCTTTTCAAAAAAAGGGTGGGGGAGACTATCTCCTCCCCCACTCCTCTTCCCTATCTCGTCGGGTACCTTGTTGAGTTGACCAGGGAAACAGAGAGCTACCTTCCCCCCATTATGGTGCGCCATCAGCTGCTGCTATTGCCTTCCCTTGATTATCGACGATATATTGAGCAATAGTCCTGACCGACTGGAAGACCTTCTTACCGACCTCGGCATCAGGAATGCTCACCCCGTACTCCTTTTCCAAACCGATGACCAGTTCGAGGGCGTCGATGGAATCGAGCCCCAACCCTTCTCCGAAAAGCGCCGCATCGGTATCTATATCCTCCGTTGCTATCTCCTCTAATTTGAGCCTTTCGACGATCAGCTGTTTGACATCCTGGATCAACTCCTCAGTAATCACTAACATTACCTTTGACCTACCTCCTTGTCGCTGATACACTATACTACTATAATAAAAAATAGGCGATAGTTACAAGCCGTTCTATTCAAGATTATCTCCGATGCAGATAATGGAAAGGATGGGAAGTATTGCGGCCTTGCTCCCTGTTCTCAACTCAACGGCTAAGACTTTTTTCTCACCTTACGCCCAAACATCACACGAGGCACCTTCCACTTTCCACTCATACAAGGTGATCATTCTTCGACCGTCACGAAAATGTATGATGAGCGTTGTGGGGAGACTCAGACTACGTAATATGCGCCCTTTCCTCTACGTTTAATCCCTGTCCTTTGAGCTGTTTAATTAATTTGGAAACATTTTTAGTATTCAGATGGAGGACGATGTCATCCCTCCCCGCCCCCCTTGATTTAAGGGAACAGAAGCTCTTCACCTCGATGTCAGATTTTCGCACCGTATCGAGCACCTTTTGTATCTGTGCCGCGTCCGCCGCCCCCTTGACGATTATCCGCTTGCCGGCCTCCCCAATGCCTAGCAAGGGATTCAGGATTTTGTAAAAGAAGTCATTGGTGGTCACTATACCCACAACCTTCTTACCATCCACAATCGGCAGACAACCAACCTTGTTTTTCTGCGCTATGGCTGCAGCTTTTTCAACGGTGGTGTTTGGAGAGACCGTTACCACCTTCTTTACCATAATATCCTTGACGGTCAATTTTGACAGGAGATACAAGAGTTCCCCTCGGCTAAAAGAGGTGGCGTCCGATGGGCTGGCCTTGAGGAGGTTGTCCTTGGTTATCAACCCCACCAGTTTCCCCTTATCAACCACTGGCAGACGCTCGAATTTGTGAAACCCCATGATTCTTTCGGCCTCTAGAACCGGCGTATCGCTGGGTATAGTAATGACATTATTAGTCATGATATCTCGGACTAACATCTTTTCCCCTCCTCTACTGTCATTTTTATACTCGTATCATGTAATCAAAGAGGTGTCAATGGAAATCATATGTGGACAAGTCATCTTGACCCATAGAGTATTTTGATAACTGTGCAATAATGAAGAGAGGTGTTATACCATCCCCGTCTTGATCCCCTCTGGCCCTACAACAAAGGATGACAATTTTTGACAGACTCATACCTATTTTTGTAAGGCTGAAGGAATAAAAGGCAGAGGGAGATGAAGGCGCAGACCGTCCTATAAATATGTGTTGTTATTTTAAGCAGTTATACTACGCTATCAATGCTATAATGGATGTAAACCATGGCACATATTTTGCTCTATCTTCGGTGGTTGAATTACTGACAGAGAAGAACGCACGAAGCTGACTGGATCCAAAAAATCAACCTGGGGGAAAACTTTTTTGCATAATAGTGCTTAAGGAAATGTTAGTGAAAACCGCTCGCTTTCACAGGCAACTAAGGTACATAAGACATGCTGTATCAGATTGGCTTTGCCCCAGGTTATCCGTACCGCGCCGGTCCCTCAATATTTTTTCGCTTAATCATAAGAGGGGCGAAGCAATGGCTCAGGCCATAACCCTCGTGGAGCTATTGATCGTCGTGGCCATGGTGGGGACCCTTGCAGCCATTGGCGTACCTGCGTACAATAATTATATCGATAGGGCAAAGATCTCTCAGGCCATCGAGGACATTCGTTTTATCGAAGCCGCTATAGAAATGTATCGTACCAATGAGGGAACATTACCCGAAACCCTCGATCTTGTAGAATCGGCAAACCTTCTTGATCCCTGGAACCGTCCATATCGATACCTGAAAAACGAAGGCAAGATAC
>Ga0307421_1000752_pt1 | contig 20621 bp, 19 predicted proteins | sample SalMarWE160270MG_FD_202163 | JGI IMG/M metagenome (GOLD analysis project Ga0307421, IMG submission 202163) | Salt marsh sediment microbial communities from the Plum Island Ecosystem LTER, Massachusetts, United States - WE1602-70 | ecosystem: Environmental > Aquatic > Marine > Intertidal zone >...
TCTCCGGGAGGTGCAGCAGCTGCTGGGGCATGCGAACATCTCCAGTACGCAGATATACACGAAGGTCTCCACCCAGCGCAAGCGCGAGACGTACGACAAGGCGCACCCAAGAGCCTAGCCGGCCAAATGGGCGGGCAGGGCCTGACTCCGACCAGGGGGATAGATGAGCTACATCAAGCAGTTGATCGGGGAGAACGAGAGGGTGGTTCGCGTCAGTTACGATCACTGGGTCACCCTGCTGCCGACGGCTGTCGTGGACATCCTGCTGATCATAGTCATAATTGGCCTGTCGGCGGCTCTCATCACGACGGACCACCCGGAGGCCTGGTATGGCCTCTTGCTGCTGGCCATTCCCGTCGGCCAGTTCCTGATACGGCTCTGGATTTGGTCCAGCCGCCAGTACGTGGTCACCACGAGACGGATCCTGCAGGTGAGCGGCATACTCAACAAGCGGGTGTCTGATACCTCTCTGGACAAGGTCAACGACATTGTGATGGAGCAGACCGCACTGGGGCGCCTGCTCGGGTACGGAGACATCGAGATCATGACGGGCACAGAGAGCGGCATAGACGTATTCCGGAAGATCAGCCGCCCCATCCTGTTCAAGAAATCGATGCTCGATCAGAGGGAGGCGCTTGGGAGCCTCTCCACGATCGAGGAGAGAACGGCGGGCGTGCTGGGCACGCCGGCCGGCTTGGTGAATGACATACCAGAACTCATCGAGGGCCTGGACGAGTTGCGGGACAAGGGTCTCATCAGCGACGAGGAGTTCGAGCAGAAGAAGAGAAAGCTGTTGGACAAGATCTAGTTGCCTGGCCGGGAAGAGGGAATGCCCACGCGCCCATTACCGCCCAACTTCGCGGACGCCGTCGCAGCGATACGAAAACAGATCAGCGCGGAGCCGGACCTGGGTCTTATACTGGGATCGGGCCTGAGTTCGCTGGCGGATGCTGTCGAGGATGCCACCGCGCTGGCCTATGGGGACATCCCGGGCTTCCCGGTGCCAAGCGTGGAGGGGCACGCCGGCCGGCTCGTCATAGGATGGCTCGAAGGGAAAGCGGTGGCGGTGCTCCAGGGCCGGGTGCACTACTACGAAGGGCGCTCAATGGCCGAGATCACGCTTCCAGTGCGGGTTCTGCAGCTGCTGGGGGTCCGGATTCTGATGGCGACGAACGCAGCCGGGGGCCTCCGGCCGGGCTTCCAACCGGGAGACGTGATGCTGATCTCTGATCACATCAATCTGGTGGGCCTCGGCGGGCAGAACCCGCTGCGCGGTCCCAATCTGGACCAACTCGGGCCTCGGTTTCCGGATATGACGGTGGCATACGATCCTGACTTGAGGAAGCTGGCCGGCAAGGTGGCAGGCGAGGCAGGGCTGATCGTCCACGAGGGAGTCTATGCCTTCGTGGCCGGGCCCAACTACGAAACACCGGCTGAGCTGCGGTATCTGCGGCAAATCGGGGCGGATGCTGTTGGTATGTCGACCGTGCCCGAGGTCATCGCCGCCCGCCACGGCTCGACGCGCGTCCTGGGCATCTCTGGAATCACCAATGTCCCCTCCCTGGAAGGCAAGCCCCAGGCAACGACCACCCACGAAGAAGTGCTGGCTGCCGGCAAGGTGCTGGTTCCGCGGATGGAGACGATAATGCGCGGGGTATTGGGGGGGCTATGACGGTAGTTCTCCAGACCTTAGCCGAGTTTGCCTGGGTCGCCTATGTGCTCTGCGCCGCCATAGTGGCCTACTATGTGTGGCGGGCGCTGGCTGCGAGGAGAGATCGCTCTCGCGCCCTCTTCACCGTCGAGCGGGATACCGCGAACAGGCGCCTGGCCCAGGCTTGCGCGATGGCCGTGATCGTATCGCTGATCGCAGTGGCCGTGTTCGTTGGGGCCACCTTCGTCGTCCCTGCCCTGGAGTCCTCCACCTCTCCGCTGGGCACGCCGACGCGTTCTGCCGGCCTGGATCAGCCGACCTCCACTGGAGGTGATGGCTCCACGCCCGCTATTCTGCCGACCGCAACGCCGACGCCAACCAGGGCGCCGATGATGACGGTGCCGCCCCCCGACACGCCGTGGCCTACGGAGCCCTCTTCTGGGGAGGCGTACGGCACCGTGTACGTCCAGTTTGGCGACTTCGCCGAGCTGGTCAGCTACGAGGTCTCGTCGATTGAGGTCACCGCCTCACAGCCGCTGGTGCTGACGTTGACCTGGGAGGCCTTAGAGGGCGGCGCGACGAGGAACTACCTGGTCTTCACCCATCTGCTTGCCGAGGGCGGCGAGCTGCTGGGCCAGCACGATGGCGGTCCCGCAATACCGATGATGGAGTGGGTCGCCGGCGAGACGATAACCGACACCCATCCTATCGAGTTCCAGAATCAGACCTACGTCGGACCGGCCTACATTCTGGTGGGTATCTACGATCCGGAGGCCGGCCGCGTTGTCACGGAGAGCGGCGCTGACTTCGTGCAGCTGCCGGTGATTCTGGAGATCGTCACCGAGTAGATCGCTACTCGTCCTTCTCCCTCAGGTGTGGGTAGAGGATCACCTCGCGAATGGTGGGCCGCCCGCTGAGGAGCATCACCAGCCTATCGACGCCCAAGCCCAGACCGCCGTTGGGAGGCATCCCGTAGCGCATGGCGCGCAAGTAGTCCTCGTCGAGAGGGTGGGCCTCTTCGTCGTCCGGGTTGTATATGCGCTGCAGTTCCTCGAATCTGCGCTCCTGCTCCAGCGGGTCGTTTAGCTCGCTAAAGGCATTGCCCATCTCCATCGCCCCGATGAAGAACTCGAACCTTTCGACGTGCGTTGGATCATCAGGCTTTGCCTTCGCCAGCGGTGAGATGTCGCGGGGATAGTCGATGACGAACGTAGGCTGAACGAGCTGGGGCTCGACGGCACTGAGCAGGCCCTTGTCCACCAGGTGCCCCCAGGTCGAGCCCGGCTTGCCGGGGAGGCCCTTGGCTTCCATCGCCGCGGCGAGCTCTCTGGCCGTCTCATGCCGGCCGTAGTCGATGCCCGTCTCTTCCAGGATCAGCTCGCGCAGGGTGACCCGTCGCCACGGAGGGCTGAGGTCGATCTCGTTCCCCTGGTACCGGATCACGGCTGTGCCCAGAACCTGCTCCGCGGTGTAGGACACCATCTGCTCGCACAGCTCCATCACGTCCTTGTAGTCGAGATAGGCGGCGTAGAACTCGAGCTGTGTGAACTCGGGGTTGTGCCTGATCGAGACGCCCTCGTTGCGGAAGTCGCGCCCGATCTCGTAGACCCGGTCGTACATGCCGACCAGAAGCCGCTTCAGGTACAGCTCGTCCGAGACGCGCAGGTAGAGATCCTGGTGAAGCTGGTTGTGATGTGTGACGAATGGGCGTGCCGCTGCACCTCCGTATATCGGCTGCAGGATGGGTGTCTCCACCTCCAGGAAGCCGCGCTCGTCGAGGAAGGTGCGCAGAGAGGCAATCGTCTTGGCGCGAATACGGAACACCTGGCGAACGTCGGGATTGGAGGCCAGGTCTGCGTACCTCTGGCGGTAGCGTTCCTCGACGTCAGAGAAGGCGCCGTAGCGCACGAGCTCACCGTCGACCTCTTTCTCCTTGACAACCGGGAGGGGTGTGATCGCCTTGGCCAGCATGCTCAGGCCCGATACCAGAACGCTGTCCTCGCCGCTGCGGGTGCGCATCAGAGTGCCGGTCGCGCCGACGAAGTCACCCAGGTCGTAGTCCCGCTCGAATGACTTGAGAGCTCCCTCACCCAACTCCTGGGATCGCAGGAACAGCTGGATGGAGCCGCTTCCGTCCTCGATGTGGGCGAAGGTGGCCTTGCCCATGGTCCGAATGCTGCGCAGCCGGCCGGCCACAGCCGCCTTGGGCCCGTCCTCCCCGGCCTCCTGGGCAGCTTCCAGCGCGGCCAGCGCCTGGGCGATGGTGTGCGTCCGCTCGACGCGGGCCGGATATGGCTCCACTCCCTGCGATCGGAGCCGCTCCAGCTTCTCGATGCGGGGCTTCTCCAGATCAGTTGGCTCCATGGTCCCCCTCCCCATGGCTCAGCTAAGCAAAACGCCCACGCCGATCACCTCCCGGTGCACAGCGTGGGCATGGCTACTCGCTCCTCTGCTCCTACTGAATCCCCACAATCTTGAATACGAGCGACCCGTCCGGGGCTTCGACCTCCGCAGTGTCGCCCACCTTCCGGCCGATGAGCGCCTGGCCCAGCGGGGACTCATTCGATATGAAGCCTTCGGCTGGGTTCGCCTCGGCTGATCCCACCAGGTGATAGGTCTCCGGCTGGCCTTCTCCTTCGATGACTGTGACGTGACTCCCCAGGGTCACGGTCTCGCGCGATCCCTCATTCTCGATGATCACAGCGCTGCCGAGCATGGTTTCCAGGGTGAGGATGCGGCCCTCTACGAAGGCCTGCTCGTTGCGGGCATCCTCCAGCTCTGCGTTCTCAAGGATGGGCCCTTCTTCCAGCGCCCGGTGGAGACGATCGGCGACCTCGCGCCGGCGTACCTTTCGCAGGTGTTGGAGTTCCTGCTCCAGCTTATCGTGCCCCTCGCGCGTGAGGAATGTGGGTTTGTTCATGGTGGCACTCACTTAGCACGGTTGAGCGTTCAGCTCTCCGCCCCGTCAGCCTCCACGAAGCCGGGGCTGCGTGGAGGTCCGACCAGGCAGAGGCAGCCAAACGCTCCGCTTCTCGATCCGCCCCCCAACCCGGCTGCTGGATCAGCCTGCCTGCGCGGGCTGGCAAAAAAGAAACGCCCCTCGGGATGGGGGGCTGGCGGATTTCCGCGCACAGATTATAGCGCAAAGCTGGCGATTTGTAAAGCCGGCCGCAGGCCCGCGGAGGACTGGCTGTGCAGCGGTCTACCGCAGTATCAGATCCAGCCCGCGCCTTTTCAGAGCCGGACCAGCAGGACGGCTGCACGGCTGGCCTTGTGAGTCGTCCTTCTGCCGCCCGGTTCACGGCGCTGGCCGGGGCTCCCACCAAACATCGGGGGTCGGCTTTGCCAGGCTGATCAGCCTGGCAAAGCCGGACAGTCTCCCGCTATGCGATTGCCCATGGCGGGCGGCCCCTTGGCGCCCCTGCCGTCCGCATCGCGTGCCCGTCACCGGCAGAACGGAGTGTAGCCGTGGAACCCTGGCTGCGGATCTCCGTAGATGATGCCGCGCCCGTTGGTGCTAACGTACACTCGCCCGTAGATACGGGGGTCGCCGGTGATGGAAGCGCCGGTCCAGGCGTACTGGTGCCGGTCATCGTTGATTCGCACCCACGTCGCCCCGCCATCGTCTGAGCGATAGATGCCGCGGACGTCGCCGATCTTGGCTGTGACGTATAGTGCCATGCAGCTGTTTCTGAGGGCCGCCTTGCCGAAGCCGACCGCGTCTGCCTCCTGGACGTTCGCCAGCTTCGCGAAGGAGGCACCACCATCGGTCGAGTGCCACAGTCCGTATATGCCCTCCTCGTCGCTGCCACCGGCCAGCCAGATATCGCCTTCATGGCCAGGCATGGCCTTGAACCTTATCGGGGACTCGGCCGGGAGTCCCGTGGCCACCGTCGGCGCGAAACTTGCGCCTCCGTCGACGCTCGCGTGGAAGCTGCCGCCCGAGAACCCGTAGAACTTGAGCGGGTTCACGCGGTCAGATTCCACGACGGCTCCGGCCGGGATGCCCGCAGAGGGCATCCAGATGGCGCCACCGTCAGCCGAGTAGCTTACTGCGGCGCCTGCAGGGCTCCACACCACTGCGCTGCCATCGGCCGCCGCTGCGACCGTACCGCCCCCGCTGACGTCCGCTGGCTCGGTAGCCGCTTCCGTCCAGCTTAGGCCGCCATCACTGGAGAACCCGATGTTGATCATGCCGTCGCCGTTGCCGACCCGGACGACGAAGTCCGGGTTGAGCTCGGCGTAGTCGAGGCTAGTGCCTGAGGCTAGAGTGGGAGGCATAAGCATTCTGGCAGGCGCTGAGTCCAGCTCTTCGTGGATGAAGCCACCCAGATCGGATAGTGCGCTGATCAGGTGCACCCCGGCGGGCGGGCTGATCAGGTCCTGCACAGCGGTTTCCTCCAGCCCTCGGGCCTTCACCGTGATGGTGACAGTGGCACCAGCATCCCAGTCAGTGAGGTTGTCGCTGCCATAGATAGTGGCCCCGGTACCGTACATCATGCGGTCGGAGTTGAAGGGGTCGATCTCCAGATCGCCGATCATCCAGCCCAGCTTGGGTGCCTCTTCCGGCAGAGGATCGACGTCGCGGCCCCAGTCCAACCAGGGCGCGCCCGATATATCCAACACGTAGTGATCCGTGCGAGGCGGAGGCCATCCTCCGGCCCAGTCGATGTCCCAGATTCTGGACCATGTCGCGCCGCCATCTACGCTGCGGAAGACCATATCGTCTGGCCACCACGATTCCATGCTGGAGACCATGACGATGTCTGGATCGGAGGCGTCCACAGCCAGGCCGCTGTATCCGTACGTCCACCAGGTGGCATCCGGGTGGTAGGGCGGGCTGACGTTCGTCCACACACCGGTTGCCGCATCGAACTTCCAGACAGCGCCGATGCTGCCCTGATAGGGACCGCAGTGGTCGCTGTAGGTGATGTACAGCACGCCATTGGAGGCCATAACGCCGTGATGGGGCAAGAAGCCGTCTGAAGGCTGGCCCGGGACGGGCTCCCAGGTCTCGCCCGCGTCCGTGCTTCGGTAGATGGCGGTGTCTGTGTCGGCGACGCCGACGTAGACCGTCTGCGTCGCGTGGCGGCGCGTGCCGGTACTGGGGTCGAACACCACCCAGACGACCCCGATGAGATCGCTCTCGTAGGAGCTGCCGCCGGGGTTCTGGCCGTAGTTGCCGACTGCAGTAAAGCTCTCGACCTTCTGCCAGGTCGTGCCATAGTCGGTGCTGCGCCACAGGCCGTTGCCGCTGCGGGTGCCCAGGTAGAGGATGCTGTTGTCGTTGGGGTCGATGGCCAGACGCTCGCCCATTGAACGGCCGGGCATGTTGCCACCCAGCTTGAAGGGCAGATCAATGCGCTGGAAGGTATTACCGTAGTTAGTGGAGCGCAGGATCGCACCGTTCGAATCCGCCCACTCGTTGGTGTAGGTACCGGCGGCGATGTACAGGCGGTTCGGCTGCACTGGGTCGGTGGCCAGGCTCTCGACGCCCATGAGGTTCCAGTCATCCCAGCTAACCCAGTCGAGGAGCGGGACCCATCGCTTGGAGAAAGGGCTCCAGCGATAGGCGCCGCCGATATCGGTTCGCGCGTATACCAGGCCCCTCTGCCTCGTGCTGAAGATGATCCCCGGCACAAAGCCGCCTCCAACCAGCTCGACGTTGCGCCATTCGTAGGCCCGATGGCTGCCGCAGGTCGCAGGGGCCTCCGCCCACTTGGCGAACACGCCAGCCCCTCGTATCCCGCCGAGCAGGATGACCGTTAGCAGCACAACGATGGCTGCCTTTCCCGTTCTTGTCACTCTCATCTCGACCCTCCTTATGTACAGTGGTATCCGATTTCTGGCGAAAGACCCGTCTCACAGCGAGCGAGGTCGCACCGGCGCCGGCGCTTGCCTGCACGCGAATCCGGTTGAAGGCATCTGGTCACTGGTCAGACGCGTCGTGTGCAGCCTTGCCCATCAGGCCAGGGCTCAGCTGCTCTGTCACCGCGTCATCGAACCCGCCCGCCTGGGCAATCGACGGCTATGCCAATACACGCTCTCTTCGCGGGTAGGACCATCTGTGAGGAAGCCTCGAAGACATCTGTGGTCCCTGTCGTCGCTGCGTGTCCGGCGGCGCCGTAATCGCCGACGATGCTGCCGCGGGATGGCTGCGGCACAACTTCGCCGCCGTGGCGCAGTGCTAGTATTGGGCTGCTGGTCGATGTGGGATTACCCGCCCGGGATCCCGTCACTGAAGTAGTCCTACTATAGGCGTCTTCCATCAGAACCGCGATAGCTGACGAGGGCGAAAGCGATGGCCTGCAGGTCTGTGCGCAGGCGGCCGGTGTATCGAAGCTGAGTTTGCCTCTCTGTATCCACAGTGTTCGGCTTCACGGCGATGATACCGCCGTCTGGGCACGGCGCCGACGGCGCAGCTCTGCAGTAGGGGGCAGCCCGGGGAGCCGAGTGACGGCGATCTGAGGTAAGCGGGCCGGTCTGACCGGGTCAGTCCCCAGGGCTGCCTGCTGCTGGGGTTCGACCGCCGCTGCTGATGCCGAAGGGGCGGGCAGACGCGAGCTTGATCGCGCCGATTTGTGGACTCATGTTGGGCGTGCTATAATCGCTCATCACCCGGCCCCCTCGTCAGTCGGCGACGGGTGGGAGGGCCAGAACGAGGAGCTACCCCATGGATCTCCCCACGGAAGTACTGCTCTTGGGCTCGCTGGCGATAGCCGCGTTGGTGGTGGTCCTGATCGCTTTCGCGGCCCGCGCCAGACCGATCGAAAGCGCACCTGAACCGATCATCGAGGCGAGCCAGCCGGAGACGGCGCAGCCAGTCGAGAGCCCTGCCGCAGCCGAGCCTGGCCCCAGCATGCCTAAGCCCAGACCCATACGGAAGGCCAAGGCCAGCCCACGCAGCCAGAGAGAGCGCCTCGCTTCCGCCTTCGCCGAACAGATCGAAGATGTCCTGCGCTCGTCTCTGCAGGCGGATCCTCTGCTCGCCGAGCGCGATGTCGATCTGGCTACGGCAGATGACGGCTCGCTGGAGATCATCGTCGACGGCGAGAGCTACGCCGAGGTCTCGCAAGTTCCCGACAAGCGGATACGCGAAGCGCTGGCCAGAGCTGTAGTGGAGTGGCAGGCAGGCAAGCTGTAGGGAGGAGAGGGCTGACATGCTTGACATCGCTCTGATCCGGGATAGGCCGGACGCCGTCAGGGCCGCCCTCGGGAAGAGGAACGAGGACCCGGCGCTCGTAGATGGTATCCTGGATCTGGACGGCCAGCGGCGCGGGCTGCTCCAGGAAGTGGAGACGCTCAGGGCGGAGCGTAACCGCGTCTCCAAGGAGATCAGCCAGATCCAGGAGGAAGAGGAGCGGGAGCCGAAGATCGCCGCAATGCGCACGGTGGGGGAGCGCATCGACGGACTGGAGGAAGAGCTGCGGCAGATCGATTCGAAGCTTGAGGCGGCGATGCTGAATATGCCCAACCCGCCCCACGAAAGCGTCCCCCTGGGCCCAGACGAAATGCACAACGTCCTCGTAAGGCAGTGGGGAGAGGTGCGGGATCTAGGTTTCGAGCCGGTGCCGCACTGGGATCTGGGCCTCGAGTTAGGCATTCTCGATTTCGAGCGGGGCGTCAAGCTCTCCGGGAGCCGCTTCTACGTGCTGCGGGGAGCAGGAGCGAGATTGCAGCGGGCGCTGATCGCCTGGATGCTGGACGTCCATATCCGGGAGCACGGCTATACAGAGATCTACCCGCCCTATGTGGTGAAGGAAGAGTGTATGTGGGGGGCGGGGCAGCTGCCCCGCTTCGAAGACAACATCTATCACGACGTCGAGGACGACCTGTGGCTCGTCGGCACCGCCGAGATCCCTCTGACAAACCTCCATCGCGATGAGATACTCGATGCAGACCAGCTGCCTGTGAGCTACGTCTCCTATACTGCGTGCTTCCGCCGCGAGAAGATGAGCGCAGGAAGAGACGTGCGGGGGATCAAACGGGGCCATCAATTCGACAAGGTGGAGATGTACAAGCTGACCACACCCGACGTGAGCTACGGGGAATTGGAGAAGATGGTCGGGCACGCCACCGAGCTGTGCGAGCGGTTGGAGATCCCATACCGGGTGCTGGAGCTTTGTACCGGCGATCTGGGCTTCCACGCGGCGAAGACGTACGATATTGAGCTTTGGGCACCCGGGTGCGGCGAATGGCTTGAGGTGAGCAGCCTCAGCAACTGCGAGGCCTTCCAGGCCCGGCGGGCCAACCTGCGCTACCGGCCGGAAGCGAAGGCGAAGCCGCGCTTCCTCCATACGCTCAACGGCTCCGGCTTGGCCCTACCGCGGGTGATGATCGCGGTGATGGAGAACTACCAGCAGAAGGACGGCACGATCGCCGTGCCGGAGGTCGTCCGCCCGTGGATGGGTGGCCTGGAGGTCATCGGCCGCCAGGATCATTGACAGCTCTATACCGGCGTGGTAGAATCGGATCTGCCGCCCGACTGGCCGGCCGATACGGAGGGATGGCCGAGTGGACTAAGGCGACGGTCTTGAAAACCGTTGTGGCCGTCAGGTCACCGGGGGTTCGAATCCCTCTCCCTCCGCCAGAAAAAGGGGAACGTAGGGCACCCGGGGAGGTGCCGGAGTGGACGATCGGGGCCGCCTGCTAAGCGGTTGTGGGGTGAATAGCTCCACCCAGGGTTCGAATCCCTGCCTCCCCGCCTAAGCTCGCAGCGCGAAGCCCGCGTGGCGGCGCTGCTCAGCCCGATTCCGCTCGATGCGGGCTAGAAGGGGCGGATCGTCCGCTGGGGAACGGCAAACCGGCCGGCGAGAGCCGGCCGGTCATCTGGTGGGCGGTACAAGACTTGAACTTGTGACCTCATGCATGTCAAGCATGCGCTCTAGCCATCTGAGCTAACCGCCCAAGGCCGTTCGATTATACCATCCGCACACCGATTTGCAAGGCCTTTCTGACATGTCGGAATCCTGTGTTGTAGGCCGCACACGGCCGGCCGCCGAGTGGCCCGTAGTTGGTCACGAGTGGGCTGTGCAGGCCCTCCGGCAGGCGGTCGAAGCGGGCCGGGTCTTCCACGCCTATCTTATCACGGGGCCGGACGGCGTCGGCAAGATGATGCTGGCCCAGGCGCTGGCCGCTGCACTGGTATGCGAGAGCGAGGAAGAGGTCCCCTGCAACTCCTGTCGCTCGTGTCGTCTCGTCCAGAGCTCCTGCCACCCTGATGTGCACGTGGTCGAGCCGGAGGACGAAGCGGCTAACCTCAAGATCGAGCAGGTGCGCGACCTGCAGCGCCAGCTTGCGCTCACTCCGCTTGAAGGCAGGAAGCGCGTGGCGATCCTGCGCAGGTTCGGTGCAGCCACCACCGCTGCCGCGAATGCCCTGCTGAAGACGCTGGAGGAGCCGCCCGCCCATGTCGTGCTCGCCCTGCTGGCTGAGGATGCAGACCGCCTGCTTCCCACCGTCGTGTCCCGCTGCCGTCACATCGCGCTGCGGCCGCTGTCCGTAGGCCTGGTAAAGCGGTCGCTGATTGAGCGCTGGGACGTGGAGCCGGAGAGGGCGGAGCTGCTGGCCCGCCTCTCTGGAGGTCGGCTTGGGTGGGCGGCCGAGATGTCGGAGGACGAATCGGCGCTGGCGAGCCGCAATCAGCGGCTGGACGATATGGAGGAGCTGATTAAGGCTCCGCTGGTAGAGCGGTTCCGCTACGCCGAGGACCTGGCTGGCGACAAAGTCGCCACTGCGGCCACGCTCGAGCTGTGGACGGGCGCCTGGCGCGACGTAATGCTGCTGGCGGCCGGCGCACCAACAGAGACGGTGAACGTCGACAGACGGGGCAGGATGCAAACGCTGGCTAAGCGGATAGGAGTTGAGAAGAGTGGCCAGGTGCTGCAGGCGCTACGAAGTGCATTCAGCCTGTTGAAGCGGAATGCGAACCCACGTCTCACGCTGGAGGTCCTGATGCTTGACCTCCCCCGCCTGTAGAGAGCGGACTCTGCCTCGCGGAGTCGAGCACAGGGCACGATGGGGTGCAGTGCTCAAGCGGCCGCTGCAGCCTGGCGCAGCCGCTCCAAGCATTCGAAAGGGACATCGACGGAGCCGAGAGGCGCCCCTTCGGCACCGTCAGGGCTGTGGAAGTCGGAGCCGCCGGTGGTGAGGAGGCCGTACCTCTCGCAGAGGCCAAGCAGCAGCTCCACATCGTCGGGCCCTTGCTGTGGGTAGTAGACCTCAAGCCCGCGCACTCCGCAGTCGACCAGCTCAGCCACGCGGCCGATCGCCTGCTCGCCGGTGCAGGCCGGGTGGGCCAGCACCGGCACTCCCCCCGCCTCGGTGATTGCGGCGATAGCCTCGCACGGCGTCAGCCGTGGTCTGGAGACGTAGGCCCGGCCGCCTCGGCCCAGGTAGCTGGCGAAGGCCTCTTCGATGGTCTGCACGTGGCCGCGCTCCAGCAGCGCCCGCGCGATGTGCGGTCGGCCGATACTCTGGCCTCCCGCCAGGGCCTGCACTTCGTCCCACTCCAGTTCGAGGCCCATCCGCTGCAGACGGCCGACCATTCGTTCAGCACGCTTGCGGCGCCCGATTCGCATCGCCTCCAGTCGCTCCGCCAGGAGACCATTCGTCCGCTCCACGTAGAAGCCGAGCATGTGAATGTCACCCCACTCACCTTCGCAGCTGACCTCGACGCCGGCGATGACCTCGAGCGGGGTACCGGCCGCGGCTTGCTGGGCTTCGGCGACTCCTCCCAGGGTGTCGTGGTCGGTGAGCGCCAGGGCCACCAGGCCCCGCTCGAGCGCTAGACGAACAACCTCCGACGGTGTGAGCACACCGTCGGAGGCTGCGCTGTGCGTATGTAGATCTACTCTTCCTCCGCCTCTGGGCACCGCTTCTCTACGCTCAGGCGGACTGCGGTTCTCTCCTGGCCGTCTATGAGCACCTCGGTAAACGCAGGTACGCAGATGATGTCAATCCCATCCTGTTCCAGGTAGCCGCGCGCGATTGTCACTGCCTTCACAGCCTGATTGACCGCCCCTGCGCCTATGGCCTGAACGTGTACGCTTCCTTTCTCCCGCATGACGCCCGCGATGGCGCCTGCCACCGCGGTCGAACGAGAAGAGGCCGCAACCTTGATGGTATCCATTGCCTACCCCCTCGCGCGCAACCGGACGTGCTTCATCGGTGCGGTCCATTACTATCATACACGAAAAGGAGTGGCCTAGCAAGGGTCGCGGCCGCGCGGGCTGTGCTCAATCGGAGGGAGGGAGAACGACGACGTGGGGCCTATCGCGGGTGGGATGGCTGCGCACCTGAACGGCGGCCCCGAACACGCGCTCTATGCGTTCCTCCTCCAGCACCTGCCCGGGCGTTCCCTGAGCGGCGACACGGCCTCTATCGAGAAGGACCAGTCTGTCGAAGTAGAGAGCGGCCAGGTTCAGGTCGTGCATAGTGGCCAGTACGGTCAGCCCTTGCTCCCGGTTCAGGCTCTTGATCAGCTCCAGAATCTCCACCTGGTGGTTGATATCGAGATGAACGACGGGCTCGTCCAGGAGCAGGACCTCCGGTTCCTGGGCCAGGGCCATGGATACGATCACTCGCTGCTGCTCTCCTCCGGAGAGGTCGCTGAAGGGCCTTCCCGCCAGGTGATCCGTGCCCATCAGGCGCATGGTCTCCTCAACCACGGCCCGGTCGTGCCGGCTGGCGCCGGCGAGGGGCCGAACGTGGGGTGTGCGACCGAGCATGACCATCTCGTAGACGGAGAAGCCGAATGGTGTCTGGAGACCCTGGGGGACGACGGCGATGCTGCGCCCGATCTGCCGCCGCTTCAGACGCCCGATGTCCTCTGAGCCGAGAAGGACGCTCCCGCGCTCTGGAGGGAGCAGTCCGCTCAACAGCCTGATCAGCGTGGTCTTTCCCGAGCCGTTTGGCCCCACCAGCCCGACGAGGTCACCTCGCTCAAGCACGATGCTCACGTCACTCAGCACGCGCCCGTCCGTGTACGAGAAATCGACGCTGTCGGCCGCTACAACTGACACTCCACCCTGCGCCTTAGAAGTCATAGGCCTTCTTGCTCCGCCTCAGCAGGTAGATGAAGAACGGCGCGCCTATGACTGCGGTGACGATCCCCACAGGGATCTCTGCCGGGGCCAGGACGAGCCGCGCCGCCAGGTCCGCTACCACGAGGAATACACTGCCCAGAAGCCCCGCCGCAGGCAGGAGGAGGCGATGGTCGGGGCCGAGGAAGAGGCGGGCGACGTGGGGCACGACGAGCCCGACGAAACCGACCAATCCGCTGACCGATACGGCTGCACCGGTGAGAAGCGAGCCGATCATCAACAGGGCCAGCTTCCTTCGCTCCACGTTCACGCCCAGGTGGGCCGCCTGGTCCTCGCCCAGCAGAAAGGCGTTCAGGTCGCCAGCCATAGTGTACGCGGCCAGGGCTCCAAGAGCTACGAGAGGGATAACGACCGCCAGCTGGCTCCAGCCAGAAGAAGACATTCCGCCCATCGTCCACAGGACCACCCGCCGCATTGTCTCTCCGCTGAAGAGCATCAGGAAGGACATGGCGGCTGCCAGCAGCGAGCTCAGGGCGAACCCTGCGAGGAGGAGGGTGGTGATGGGTGTTCGCGGGCCCACGCGGGCGATGCCGTAGACGACGAGGACAGCGACCAGCGAGCCGACGAAGGCGGCCGCCGGAACGAGCGTGAAGCCGAGTGTCAGCGCGTGCACAGGCAGCAGCAGGGCCAGTGTGGCGCCCAGCGCGGCTCCACCGGAGGTCCCGATGATGTAGGGATCGGCCATCGGGTTGCGCAGCAGACCCTGGAAGAGCGTGCCTGCCAGCGCGAGTGCGCCGCCCACGGTCATTGCTGTGACTACGCGAGGCAGGCGGATGCTTAGGACGATCGCCTCCATCTGCTCCGTCCAGGTGGTCGACAGCTCGAAGCCCGGCACTCTCGAAGCCAGCATCCGCGCCACCTGGCCGAAGGGCACGGCCACCGTGCCCAGCGAGACGGCGGCGACGAGCGCCGCTATGAGGGCCAGGGCAAGAATGCCGAGGATGCCCAGGCGCTGCCAGCGACGTCGCCCTTGTCTCATCCGCCTGCCTCACGCGCCATTAGAGCAGGGTACCTGATCCGCCCTAGTCGAACAACTCCGGATGTATCAGGCGTGCCAGACCTTCGATGCCTTCGGCTACCCGAGGGCCAGGCCGGCTGATCAGGTTGTCATCTATGCCGTACACGCTTCCCCCCTGCACAGCGGCGATGGCGTCCCAGCCTGGCCGCTGGGCCACCGATTCGGGGGTGATGCCCCAGTTGGCGTCGCCCAGGATGATCATGTCCGGGTCGCGGGCCACAATCTCCTCGGCGTTTATCTGTACCCAGGCGTTCTGCTGGTCGCCGGCCAGGTTCGTCCCGCCTGCCAGTGCGATGAAGTCGTCGTGCCAGCTGCCGGCACCTGCAGTCCACGGCCTGGTCGGGTCTGTGGCGTCCAGTTCGTAGAAAACGAGGGGCTGCTCTGTTGCCGCTGCCACCGCGTCGGTCACGGCGGCGATGCGCGTCTCCATGTCCGCAACTAGATCAGCGGCTGCCTCCTCGACACCGGCGGCCTGGCCCACCAGCTCGATGTCACGGTAGATTCCTTCCAGGTCGTCTGCCGCCAGGGCGAGCACGGCGATGCCCAGATCCCGCAGCTGGGCGTCTATCTCAGGCACTGGCTCGCCGCCGATGGCTAGCACGAGGTCGGGATCGAGAGAGATGATCAGCTCCAGGTTGCCCTCAGTGCCGGTGCCCACTTTCTGGATATCCAGGGCCTCCGGCGGGTAGTCGGACCAATCGGATATGCCCACCAGCCGGTCGCCCAGGCCGAGGGCGAAGGCGATCTCCGTGTTGGAGGGCGCCAGGGATATGATCCTCTCCACGGGCTGAGTCACTTCGACTTCGACGCCCAGGTCGTCAGTCAGCGTTACGACGGCCGGCTCGGGTGTTGACGTCGGCACGGCCTCTGTTGGCGTCGCCGTTTGCGTGGGCTCCACGTCGGCCGGGGTGCAGGCAGCGAGCCCGACAGCCAGGGCCAGAAAGAGGCCGGTCATTGGTGCATGTTGCTTCTTCACGGTATGTCCCTTTCGCATTGATCAGTCTTGCGTGCACAGATCACAGCCACAAACGGAAAGCCCTCCCCCTCACTCTTCTTGGGGGAGGGCAGGTACTTCTTGTTGCCCTCTCATGCGCCACCCCCTTTCCGCGAAGGATGCTGTGTGCGCCGTCGGAGGCGGGTATCCTGGCTCCGGAGAACGGCTCGCACCGTTCGCCGCTACAGTTGCGGGACAGCGCCGGACTTGGACCGGCTTCCCCCTTCAGGCCCCTCGCTTCCGTGCTTTGGGGCACCTCCGCACAGGCGGTATTCGGTTGTCAGTCCAGTATAGCACCTGCGGAACCGATTGTCAACCGATTCGGCAGCGCCGCAGGCGCTCGCCGCGGCCGGGTCCACCCGCCGCCGGGCCGGAGCGCGCGATCTCGATTTGCGGATCCTGGTCCTCGGTAGTACACTCCCCGCTGTCGCCATGGAAGACAAAGGGGCAGTAGTCATGTTCTATCACCGCCGCACCTGAGGCGGGGCCTTGGGCGCCGGTTGGCGCCCGCGGGCCAGCCTGTACACGCCAGGGGGCGGCGACGTGACCGCGCCCTGAGTTCGGACGCAGTCCGCCTTCGTCGGGCGACTTGCCGCCGCTGGCGTGTGCAGCGGCGGTCTTACGTTGCCCAGCGTCCGATGTCCGGCTCGGCCGGATGGGCGCTCGGAGATCATGTCTTCAGGAGGTAGACGTATGTCCGAAGGGCTGACCCGCTTCTTTGCCTCGCGTTGGGGCATCGTCCTGGCCGGGGCAGTCATCGGGGTGCTGGCTCCGCTGCTCCAGAAGGCCGGCAATCCGCCCAACATGGGCATCTGCGTGGCCTGCTTCGAGCGGGATATCGCCGGCGCCCTGGGATTGCAGCGGGTGGCGGCGGTCCAGTACGTCCGCCCGGAGATCGCCGGCTTCGTCCTGGGATCGACGGTCGCGGCGCTTCTCTTTCGTGAGTTCAAGGCTCGCTCGGGATCCGCGCCCATAGTACGCTTCGTGCTGGGCGTCTTCGCCATGATCGGCGCGCTGGTTTTCATGGGCTGCCCCTGGCGTGCCCTGCTGCGCCTCTCGGCAGGCGACCTGAACGCAGTGGTGGGCCTGGCCGGCCTGGCGACTGGCATCTTCGTCGGTGTGCAGTTCCTCAGGGCGGGGTACAGCCTGGGCCGGTCGCAGAAGACGTACACCGCCGTCGGCTGGATCATGCCTGTGCTGATGATCGGCCTTCTCCTACTGCTTGTCTTCGAAGTCACCGTGAGCGATAGCGGAGCCCTCTTCTTCAGCGAGAGTGGGCCGGGCTCGATGCATGCCCCGCTGCTGATCTCGCTCGGCACGGGCTTGATCATCGGCTTCCTGGCTCAGCGCACGCGCTTCTGCACCATGGGCAGCATCCGCGATGTGCTCCTGATGGGCGATGCCCATCTCATCAGCGGCCTGGGCGCGCTGGCAGTGGCGGCCGTGGTTACGAATCTGATCCTAGGGCAGCTCAACCCTCCCGCCTTCTTCGGACAGCCGGTGGCCCACTCGCAGCACCTTTGGAACTACCTGGGGATGGCGCTGGCCGGGCTGGCCTTCGCCCTGGCCGGCGGCTGCCCCGGTCGGCAACTCTTCCTGGCGGGCGAAGGGGACGGCGACGCCGGCGTCTTCGTCCTGGGAATGATCGTCGGGGCGGGGCTGGCCCACAACTTTGCTCTGGCCGGGGCGCCGGACCAGGTGGTTGAGGGCGTGAACACAACTGGTGGCATAGGACCATACGGGATGGCGGCGGTCGTCTTGGGGCTCGTGGTATGTATGGTCATCGGACTGACCATGCGCCACGGGATGGAGGCATAGCGAAATGGCTGTCCAGGTAGATGCTCGCGGGCTCTCGTGCCCCCAGCCGGTCATCCTGGCTCGCAGGGCGATCAAGGCGGGCGAGTTCCCGATCCAGGTCCTGGTGGAGACCGTGACCTCGCGCGAGAACGTGCTTCGGGCCGCGGAGAAGCTTGGCTGTACCGTCGCAGTGGAGGAGATGGGGGACGAGTTCAAGCTGACGGTCGAGCGGTGACACGGCAGAAAGGTGCCAGACGCCGGTGAAGCGCCTGGCGCCTTCGAGGCTGATATGATCTACCTCGATAACGCCGCTACGTCTTGGCCCAAGCCGCCGGGGGTGGCCGAGGCGATGACACGCTACCTGGGCGAGGTTGGCGCCAACCCCGGCCGGGCCGCCCACCGGAGGGCGATCGAGGCTGGCCGCATCGTCTACCGGGCCCGGGAGGCGGTGGCTGAGCTGTTCAACGCTCCCGACCCGCTGCGCGTCGTATTCGGCGCCAACGCCACAGAAGGGCTCAACCTGGCCCTGCACGGCCTCCTGCGGCCCGGCGACCACGTGGTCACCAGCAGCGTAGAGCACAACTCGGTGATGCGCCCGCTGCGCGCGCTCGAGGCTCAGGGCGTGGAAGTGACAGTCGCGCGCTGCTCGGAAACAGGGCTGCTCGATCCGGGCGACGTCGGCGCGGCGATCAGGCCGGAGACGCGCATGATCGCGCTCAACAATGCCTCGAACGTGGTGGGCACGCTGCTGCCGGTGCGGCAGGTGGGACGCGCCGCGCGCGAGCGGGGACTGATAATGCTGGTCGACGCCGCACAGACCGCCGGATGCTACCCGATAGACGTACAGTCGGAGTGCGTCGATCTGCTGGCCTTCAGCGGCCACAAGTCTCTTCTTGGACCAATGGGAACCGGAGGGCTTATCGTCGGCGAGCGGGTGGACGCTTCCCAACTCGCGCCGCTCAAACAAGGAGGCACAGGAAGCCGCTCCGAGCAAGAGCTGCAGCCGGACTTCCTGCCCGATTGCTGCGAGAGCGGAACGCAGAACGTCGTCGGCCTGGCCGGTCTGGAGGCCAGCGTGCGCTGGGTGCTGGAGCGGGGAGTGGATACGATCCGGGCGCACGAGCTCGGGCTGGCCAGACGGCTTATCGAGGATCTGGCCGCGATCGAGGGCGTCACCGTCTATGGCCCGCACGATGCGGAGCTGCAGACGGCGACGGTGTCATTCAACGTGGCCGGCCTTGAGCCCTCCGACGTGGGCCTGCGGCTTGACGATGAGTTCGAGATCATGTGCCGCGTAGGGCTGCACTGCTCGCCCGCTGCGCACAAGACGATCGGCACGTTCCCGGCGGGCACAGTCCGCTTCGGTCTGGGCGCGTTCAGCACAGCGGAGGAAGTGGACAGGGCCCTGGCGGCGGTACGCAGCCTGGCACAGGGGGCGTCGTGAGCGAACCGCAGTACGCGGTCGTTCTTGTCGATTCCACGAGCCACGCCCTGAGGGTGGAGAATGTCCTCACCGAGGGCGGCCTGACGAGCAAAATGATCCCCGTGCCCCGCCACCTCAGCTCCGACTGCGGGGCGTGCGTGCGGATTGAGCTGCATGACGTCGGTCGGGTGCAGAGCCAGCTGGAGGCAGCAGGGGTGGTCTTCGTAAGTATTGAGCCGATCTGAGGCCCCGGCGGGGTATGAGGAACGTGGCGCCTTGCGTGACTGTGCCACAGGGCTCTGGAGATGAGATAGCTCTACAACGCCTCACAGCATGCGGGATACGACCAGAATCCACAGCCCAACCACTGTAACGAACATATACAGTGCGTTGTCGGCAAGCGCTGATAGAGCGCCGGACCAGGCATGGAACAGGACATATGGAGACAAGCAGGGCGCGGCTGCGTAGGCGCTCTTGACACGCGATCGTCTCAATGCGTCCGTCAGCAGGAGCAACCCAACCGGGATCGACATTGGCCAGAGGCTTGCGTTCCAGGTCTGGGAGTAGTCGGCAATCCGGGCAGCCTCCAGGAACCAGGGGCCGTAGATCACTGCCGACAGGAGCAGGGCCGCCGCAAAGGGGGAGAATTCCCTAAGCACCGCCTTTAGCCCGCCGCGAGACCAGACCTGGATGATCCAAAACACAATCACGCAGCTCCCCATCTGAGGTTTGAGCGAGACCAGAAAGATCCCGTAGCAGGGCCTCAGTGTGAAACCCAGGATCGGCAGCCAGTCGATGTTCGCATTGAGCAGGCTGTGCAGCACAGGCGGAGAAAGCAGGAAGAAAACCAGGGCAGCAGCAGAAGCCTTCATCCGGCGGAGGGCTATCACGAATCCCACCAGGCTGACTACAAGAAACAGGCTCCTTCCGGCATCCGGCGAAAAGGCCAGCAAGGGACTCAGGAGCAGCAATCCCCATGGAGCGGTTGCGCTGATGTTGATGCCCCGCTCGCTGGAGTACGGCGAGCCAAGCGAAAGAAGGGTCTCCGTTGCCGGCCTGATCGATTCATACCAATCGACGCCCCCCGGCAGCTTGACGAGGGAAACGGCGATCACAAAGGCGATCGCGACCAGACTGACGACTAGTATCCTGCTCCGCCTTGTTGACTGTGAGGGCATAGCCAATGCAGCCTCCTCAGGGAATCAGCTCGCAGGTTCAACCGGCATAGGGCACCGGTGAGCACGGACTATCCGTGCCCGGAGCCGCATTCCAGTCTACGACAACCGCTGCAACAAGTCAACTGCAGCAGCGGACGGATCGCCGCTGATGCGCGTGCAGGAGACGAGTAGCACGAGGATGAGCAGTGCGGCACGGCACGAACCCCGCTTGGCCGTGTCTCCGGCCATAAGCTCACTCCTCCAGCCTGGTTCAGTGCTGAGGGCGGTCCGGCGGAGCTGCGCCTGCCCGGGAGTGAAGTGGCGGCATCCGCACTGCCACTGCTCCGCGGCAGTCTCGGCAAGCCACAGCGGCACACCAATCGGTTTCACTATCCCTGCCGTTGCCCCTGCGGTGGCGGCGACCAGTAGGCTGGCGAGATAGGGAATGACTTACTCCAAGCCCGCCGCCGCGGCCGC
>Ga0307421_1000753_pt1 | contig 20585 bp, 18 predicted proteins | sample SalMarWE160270MG_FD_202163 | JGI IMG/M metagenome (GOLD analysis project Ga0307421, IMG submission 202163) | Salt marsh sediment microbial communities from the Plum Island Ecosystem LTER, Massachusetts, United States - WE1602-70 | ecosystem: Environmental > Aquatic > Marine > Intertidal zone >...
GATAAATATTTACTTTTTTTACTATGACCGACCTGCCTTTTAACATATCCTTGTATTTCTTTAAAAATGCCGGAAACTTGTTTATATCACTTTCAATCAGGTGATTATCGATTATGTCCTTTAAATAATTAAACCAGAAAACCGAAATCTTGTTTAAAATGATACCCTTCAGGGGGATCAGCGACGGCAGGATATAGTCAAAGGCAGATATCCTATCTGTAGTAACTATCAGGATCCTGCCGTCAAAAGAAAACATCTCCCTGACTTTCCCGCTTCGCAGTTTCTCTAAATTTTCAATTTCCACATCTCCTATAACTTTCATGGACCCTCCATAATTTTTATAATAATACCTATTCTACCACTGCATCTCTTAATGCGTGAGAACAGATGCAGTCTCTTTTGCCTGTTATTTTTGAAATTGATTTAAAAAGCAAATTTTTTACCTTTTCGTTGTTCTGGTTAAATACCCTTATGACTTCCTCAATGGTCACCGGTTTTATTTCAGGGTGGCCTTCCAGCCCAGCATCATAGTCGGTTATCAGTGAAATATTCACATAGCACATTTCCTGTTCTCTCGCCAGATACATTTCAGGATACTGAGTCATGCTTATGACTTCCCATCCCTGATTTGAAAACCACCTGCTCTCCGCCTTTGTACTGAACCTCGGACCCTGTATTACCACTACTGTCCCATTTGGGTGACAGTCTATTTTCAGTTCTTCTGCACTTTCAATCACGATTTTCCTCAAAACCGGGCAGTATGGTTCGACCATGGGCATGTGAATTGTCTTTGGGCCGTCGTAAAAAGTATCGATCCTTCCCTTGGTCCTGTCTACGAATTGATCGCATACCACAAACTGCCCAGGTTTTACATGGGGCTGCAGGCTCCCGGAGGTGCAGGGACCGAAAATATACTTGACTCCCAACTTTTTCATAGCATAAATATTTGCCCTGTAATTGATCTTATGGGGAGGCAGATTGTGTTTTTTCCCATGTCTTGGTATAAATGCGACTTTTTTACCTTCCACATCGCCTATTACCACCTTATCTGAAGGAGCACCGTAAGGAGTATCGACTTTGTATTCCTTTACCTTTTTCAGAAATGAGTAGAACCCCGAACCCCCAAATACACCGATATCGGCTTTTAGAGCATGATTAATATCCTTTGCGGTCATATTATCCCTTTCCTATAATCTCAAATATATGATTAAGCTTAAAAACCCTTGCTTTTTAGCAGTTCTGCCAGATTTGACTCCGGGCGCGAGCCCATATGGCTTATAACCTCAGCAGCGATTATGTTCCCTATTTTACCGCAGGATTCAAGACCCAGGTCCTTTATCATCCCATGAAGAAATCCGGCTGCATAAAGGTCGCCAGCACCGTTGGTATCAACCACCTTTACACTTTCTTCAGCCGGCAATGCATGCACTTCATCCCCGAATATGACGACCGAGCCCTCTGCCCCTCTGGTAATTGCAAATATGTTCTTTATATCCCCACACTTTAATATTACTCCATCGAACCTGTATACTCCCAGTAATGCCTTTATCTCTTCCTCATTTCCGAAGACAATATCCGTATAATTATTTATAAGATCTAAAAACCCGGCGCGGTGGCGGTTGACGCAAAGGGGATCCGATAAGCTTAAGGCGACTTTACCGCCTGTTTTTTTGGCAATTTCTATTGCTTTTAAAAATACCTCTTTTGCTTCATCTCTATCCCAGAGATAGCCCTCAAGATAAAGAATTTTTGATTGCGAAATAGCAGTCTCATCAATATCCCTGGTATTAAGCAGACCTGAAATACCGAGACAGGTATTCATAGTCCTCTGCGCATCCGGAGTGGTCATGACCACGCAGCAGGCAGTGGGATAATCGCTTTTAGCTTTAGGGGTACAGTAATAAATACCATATTCCTTCAGCCCATTTTCAAAAGATATTCCTAATTCATCCTCCCGGACTTTACCTATAAAAGCGGTAGAATGGCCCATAGATGCCAGCCCGACAATAGTGTTTGCAGCAGAACCCCCCGATACAGTCTTTACCACATTGATACCTTCACGAAGCTTTTCGACTTCAAATTCATCGATAAGCCTCATGATCCCCTTTCTGATATTCAATTTCTGCAGTAAATCGTATTCAATATTGGCCAGTATATCAACAATGGCGTTACCGATACCCAGAACATCATATTTCTTTTCATGTTCCAATTTATTTTAACTCCGTATTTTTAAATGATTTAACCCTATTTTTATTCTTTTCCTACGATATCATTTAATAGAATTCTAAAATATATGTCAATTACTAATACATGAACTCTCCATACCTTTATAAAAAACTTTTTTTTAACTATAATCTTTTTAGTTAAAGTATTATGAATGATCAGGCATGATGCCTGCTATAACATATGGAAAGGACTAAAAAATGTTTGAAACGATCGGTGTAAAAACATCAAGCAGGATAGAGATGGTAGACATAACAGATAGGATCGCCAATTATATATCAAAACAAAAAATAAAAAGTGGTTTATGCTGTCTGTTTGTCCCCCATACTACAGCAGGGATCACCATAAACGAAAATGCGGATTATTCAGTCCAGCTGGACATCAACTCTAAATTAAGTGAACTGATTATTGCCAATGATAACAAATACTCGCACCTTGAAGGAAATTCTGATTCTCATATAAAAACCACGGTAGTGGGCCAGTCTTTAAATATAATAATAGAAAACGGCAAGCCTGTCCTCGGCACCTGGCAGGGGATATTCTTCTGTGAATTCGACGGCCCCAGAAACAGGACTCTCCACATCAAAATAGTAGAAGGTTGAGTTATAAAAAAAATTATGACCTTATTCGATAAAGTTAAAACAGACAAGGGCAAAAATCTCTCCGGTTCACCTCTCGCAGATAGAATGAGGCCGCAGACCTTTGATAAGTTTGTCGGTCAAAAGCATCTTGTAGGAAAGGGTAAAGTCTTAAGGGAAATAATTGAAAACGACAGGCTTAACTCTATAATATTCTGGGGTCCTCCGGGCTCGGGAAAAACCACCCTGGCAAGAATTATTGCCAGTAAAACAAAAAGCAAGTTCATTTCCTTTTCAGCAGTGACTGCAGGAATAAAACAGATAAAGGAAATAATGAAAATAGCAAGCTTCAACCTGAGTGAACACGGCACAAGGACTATATTATTCATAGATGAGATCCACCGCTTCAATAAGGCCCAACAGGATGCATTTCTGCCCTTTGTCGAAAAAGGCACCATAATACTGGTCGGGGCCACAACAGAAAACCCTTCATTTGAAGTAAACTCAGCACTTCTTTCGAGAACAAAGACCTTTATACTCGACAAGCTGTCAGAAGAAGATATAAAGACCTTAATAAAAAGAGCATTAGCCGACAGCGAGAGAGGGCTTGGAAATTATAATATAAAGATAAGCAAGGATACAATTGATTTTATTGCCAGATCCTCTGACGGTGACGCAAGAATTGCCTATAACATACTGGAACTGGCAGTAAGTACTTACCCGGAAAAAGGAAAACAAAAAGCCATAGAAATAAATACCCCGCTGGTTGAAAACGTAATACAAAAAAAGGCTCTGCTCTATGATAAAAACGGCGAAGAGCATTTCAACCTCATATCGGCCCTTCATAAGAGCCTGCGGGGAAGCGACCCAGACGCAGCGGTATACTGGACAATAAGAATGCTTGAAAGCGGTGAAGATCCTCTTTATATCATAAGAAGGATGGTAAGATTTGCCTCCGAAGATGTAGGACTTGCCGATCCTAATGCCCTGCAGGTCACAATCTCTGCCAAGCAGAGCTTTGAATTTATAGGCCCGCCCGAGGGTTACCTGGCAATAATAGAAGCAGCAGTCTATCTCGCCCTGGCACCTAAAAGCAATTCCCTGTATACAACCTATAAGAAGGCCAGAGCAGATGTGGAAGAATACGGGTCACTTCCGGTACCCTATCATATAAGAAACGCTCCCACCAGACTGATGAAAGATATAGGATACGGCAGAGGCTATAAATATGCCCATGATTATAACGGCGCAGTGGTCGATCAGAACCATCTTCCGGACAGGCTGCTGTCAAAGAAATACTACAGCCCTACAAACAGGGGTTTTGAAAAAGAGCTTTTGGAAAGACTAAAAAAAATCAGCATAATGAAAAAAAAGCAGGGCTAAACCTCCAGCTTCTTTTCCATGCGGATATTTGCACGTCCGGTTTTTTCTGACGGGAACTTATCTCCCACTGTCTCAAAACCAAACTTCCTGTAAAAAGCTATTGCATCCAGCCGTGAATTAAGACAGATCAACCGGCAGCCCTCCTGTATTGATCTTTCAATAAGAATATTCATAATATTACTGCCGATTCCTCTGCCCCTTATCTTCTTACTTATCGCCATCTGGGAAATACGGGCAGTACTTCCATTAAACGATAATCTTCCGAATCCCAGCACTTTTCCATCTGCGATTGCAGCCAGCTGGATGCTGGTGCTCTCATCACTGTCATCTATTACATCTATATCAAGATCAAATTCCTTATAGAACACAGAAAAGCGCAGAGCAACAGCATCCTTATAATACTGTGAATTGGTATCAATATATGAAAAAGTTACCGGAATGCCTTCAATTATTACTTCTCTGACTATCATTGATATTTATCTTATATGATAAGTTTTTGCCGGGGACTGAATTCCTTTAGACCGCTTCGCCCCTGATCAGTTCCTCGGCTATCTGTATAGTATTCAGTGCAGCTCCTTTTCTAAGCTGATCGCCTACTATCCAAAGATTTATCCCGTTTCTTACCGATATGTCTTCCCTGATCCTGCCCACAAAGACGCTGTCCTTATCCGATGAATCAAGAGCAGTAGGATATACGGCATTTTTGAAATCATCCTTTAACACCACTCCTTCGGCCCCTGCGAGTGCATCTCTTACCGCATCAAGCTCTAACTTAGCTTCCGTTTCAATGCTTACAGACAATGAATGAGAAGTAAATACCGGTACTCTTACCGCAGTAGCTGCAACCCTAATATTTTCGTCGCCTATTATTTTCCTGGTCTCATAGACCAGCTTCATTTCTTCTTTTGTATAGCCGTTATCAAGAAATATATCAACATGAGGAATAACATTAAATGCTATCCGAACAGGAAAAACATCACATTTAACATCCCTGTTTCCCCGGCAGATTATCTCTCTTGACTGGTTTTCCAGTTCAGCTATGGCCCTGGCGCCCGCCCCGGATACAGACTGATAAGTGGAAGCGATTATCCTTTTTATCGGTGAAAGGTCATAAATAGGCTTTAAGACAACTACCATCACTATAGTCGTACAGTTAGGATTGGCTATAATGCCCTTATGCTCAAACACTTTTGACCTGTTGACCTCGGGAACGACCAGCGGTACGTCTTCATCCATTCTAAACGCACTGCTGTTGTCTATCACAACCGCACCGCTTTCCACCGCATATTTTGCAAATTCTTTTGAAGTCGATGCTCCCGCTGAAAAAAGGGCTATATCTATATCCTTAAAGGAATCCTTTTTTAGCTCTTTTACTTCCAGCTCCTGGCCTCTGAATATTATTTTCTTTCCTACTGAGCGGTGTGAGGCAAGGGGGGTAAGATTCTTTACCGGAAATTTCCGCTCTTCCAATATAGAAAGAAAGACTTTTCCTACTGCCCCAGTTACTCCTGCCACAGCCACATTATATTCTTTTGAGTTCATCTTACCTCACCACCTTTATGATATTAATAAATTAAGTACAGTAAGAAGCTGTAAAATAGATGTAGGATATATTAAAACAATATCAGGATAAATACAAGTTAGGATTGGGTGAAAGAGTTTTATCTGCTGTAAAAGTGATTATGTATTTTATAGCTGCTATTTCTCCAGTTCAAAACCGCTGTGCAGTACTTTTACCGCATCTTTTATCCTGCTTTTCTTGACTACACATGAGATCCTTATGGGAGAGGTGCTTATCATCTCAATGTTTATATCCTTGTCTGCCAGGATTTTAAACATTTTCGCTGCCACACCGGGATGGGTCTGCATTCCGGCTCCTATAATAGATACCTTGGCAATATCAGTGTCCACGGTTACCCGTATATTTTTCAACCCGCTTAAGACTTTCTTTGCTGAAGACAGATCCTTATCCTTTATGGTAAAGGAAATGGCAGCTAGGTTTTTCTCACTGACATTCTGAACGATCAAGTCCACATTTATATTGTCGTCTGCCAATTTACCAAAAAGATCCGCAGCAACGCCCGGCTTGTCCTCCAGGCCGAAAATTGATATCTTTACCTCGCCTATATCATAAGTCACTCCGGTAACCAGAGGTCTTTCCATTCTGTCGTCTTTGTAATCATCCATAACCCATGTCCCTTCAGTATCATTAAAACTTGACCTAATATGTAACACTACATCATGTTTCTTCGCAAACTCTACTGCTCTCAGGTGAATTACTTTAGCCCCGTATGATGCCAGCTCCATCATCTCATCATAGGAAGTCGATTCCAACTTGGCTGCACTGTCCACAATATTGGGATCAGCAGAATAAACCCCGTCAACATCAGTGTATATTTCACAATAATTTGCCTTTAGTGCCGAAGCCAGTGCAACTGCGGTGGTATCGGAGCCGCCCCTGCCCAGAGTGGTAATATCACCCCGGGCATTAATGCCCTGAAAGCCTGCTACTATTACTATCCTGCCGTTTTTAAGTTCTTTGAGTATCCTGTCTGTTTTGATATTTAAAATCTTGGCATTTGAATAGACATCATCAGTCAGTATCCCCGCCTGCCTGCCGGTCAGTGATATACAGTCGTATCCTTTTTCACTTATGGCCATAGCCAGAAGCGCGCTTGATACCTGCTCACCAGTCGAAAGGAGCATATCCATCTCTCTTTGGGAAGGGTCAGAGGCAATTTCTCCTGCAAGCTCGATCAGACTATCAGTGGTATCGCCCATTGCTGATACTGTGACCACTACACCTTTAGCCTCAAGCTTGGCTTTTATGATCCTTTCGGTAGCTGACTTTATTCTGTCGTTATCACTGACAGAAGTGCCACCGAACTTTAAAACAATTATATTTGCTTTATCCTTCATAATTAGACCAGCTAATACTTTTTTTAAGCTTTGGCCCTACAACTATGCTTTACAGCCTTCCGACATTACGCGGTATTTCTCATATTTTTCCTTTGCTTCGTTCTCGGCTTTATCAAACAGATCTTTGGCTATATCAGGGAAAGTCTTGGTAAGAGATGCATATCTTACTTCACCCATCAGAAAATCTTTGAATGATGCTGTCGGTTTTTTTGAGTCTAAAATAAAGGGATTTTTGCCCTCTTTGGCAAGTTCGGGATTATGCCTGTAAAGATGCCAGTACCCTGCTTCCACTGCCTCTTTTTCCCTCTGCTGTGAACAGCCCATTCCGGCGTAAATACCGTGATTGATGCAGGGAGAATAGGCTATTATCATAGAAGGCCCCTTGTATCTCTCGGCTTCAAGAAGGGCCGTAAGTGTCTGCTTATGACTTGCTCCCATGGCGATCTGGGCCACATAAACATATCCGTACGTGATAGCCATAAGCCCCAGATCCTTTTTTTTGACTTTCTTGCCCGAAGCAGCAAATTTTGCCACCGCTCCCTTCGGGGTCGCTTTTGAAGACTGACCGCCGGTATTTGAATACACTTCCGTGTCATAGACCATTACATTTATATCATCTCTCGAGGCCAGGACATGGTCAAGCCCTCCGTAACCAATATCATAAGCCCAGCCGTCACCGCCGAATACCCATACAGATTTTTTAATAAGATAATCCTTCAGCTGTAGTATCATATCCTTGAGTTCATCAGCTTCTTTGCTGCCTAAGTCTCCTTTCAACAGTCTCAATAATTTGGCTGTGGACTGCCTGCTTATCGTCTCATCTTCTCTTCCTGCGATCCATTCTTTGATAGCATTCTTTAACTCGGGGCCTATTTTCATTTCTAAAAGCTTATTCATATAGTCTTCTATCTTACTGCGCATCTGTTTTATTCCCAGCACCATTCCATATCCGTATTCGGCATTATCCTCAAACAGCGAATTGGCCCAGGCCGGACCTTTGCCTTCGGCATTGGTAGTGTAGGGAGCCGAAGGAGCCGAACCTCCCCATATAGATGAGCAGCCGGTGGCATTGGCAATAAGCATCCTGTCGCCAAATAGCTGGGTTATCAGTTTAGCATAAGGAGTCTCACCGCATCCGCCGCATGCTCCTGAAAACTCAAAAAGCGGCTTCTTAAACTGGCTTCCTTTGACCGTATCTACCGGTATGACATTTTCCTTTACAGGAACTTTTGAGGCAAATTTCCAGTTTTCAATCTGAGCTTCCTGCGAACTTAAAGGCTTCATTACAAGAGCTTTTTCCTTGGCCGGACAGACATTTGCACAATTGCCGCACCCGGTACAATCCAGTGTGCTTATCTGAATTCTATAGTTAAATCCTTCAAGTCCCTTTCCCTTTGCCTTGACAGTTTCAAATTTCTCCGGAGCATCTTTTAATTCCTTATCTGTAAGCAGAACAGGTCTTATAACTGCATGCGGGCAAATAAATGCGCACTGGTTGCACTGAATACAATTATCTTTCTGCCATTCCGGCACATTTATAGCGACACCTCTTTTTTCATATGCTGCAGTACCCTGGGGGAATGTCCCATCTTCAACACCTACAAAAGCACTTACCGGGATGCTGTCCCCTTCCTGCCTATTTATCACTCTTAAAATATTTTTTATATAATCAGGTTCATCCGCTTCAGCCTTTTCCTTGACCTCGACTGCATCTTTCCAGCTCTCCGGGACCTTTACTTTTTTGAGTGACTCTATGCCCCTGTCTACTGCCTTATAGTTCATCTGTACGATCTTCTCGCCTTTTTTCCCATAGGTCTTCTTTATCGCTTCCTTCATATATTTTACCGCATCATCTATGGGTATCACCTTTGCCAGTTTGAAAAAAGCAGCCTGCATGATCATATTTATCCTGCTTCCCAGCCCTATCTCAGCCGCAATACTGGTGGCATCGATAATATAGAAATCTATATTATTTTCAGCTATATACTTTTTTATAGATGCCGGCAGTTCTTTTTCCAGTTCGGAAAAATCCCACTGGCAGTTAAGGACAAAAGTTCCGCCTTTTTTCAGCCCTTTGAGCAGATCATACTGATTTACATAAGTCTGTTTGTGGCAGGCTACAAAATCAGCATCCGTTATCAGATAGATCGATTGTATGGGTGTCTCTCCAAATCTCAGGTGCGAAATAGTAAGACCGCCAGACTTTTTGGAATCATATGCAAAATATCCCTGGGCATAAAGATCGGTATTATCACCTATTATTTTAATGGCATTTTTATTTGCTCCTACCGTTCCATCCGAACCAAGCCCCCAGAACTTGCACCTTATAGTACCTTTGGGGGCAGTTTCTATTTCCTCTTTGACCTCAAGAGAGGTATGAGTCACGTCGTCATTTATTCCTACCGTAAATCCGTTTTTGGGATTGGTGAGTTTTAAATTATCAAATACAGCTTTTATCTGGCCCGGAGTGGTATCCTTGGAACTAAGACCGTATCTTCCACCCACAATTACAGGCCTTTTTTCCATTTCATGATATGCATTTCTTACATCCAGGTACAGCGGCTCGCCATTAGCTCCGGGTTCCTTGGTCCTGTCAAGCACAGCGATTTTTTTAACAGTCTTCGGCATAACATCAAACAAAAATTCAGGATAAAATGGCCTGTACATATGGACTTTCACTGCTCCCACTTTCTCGCCCAGCTTGTTTAAATACTGTACAGTCTCATCTATAGTATCGGTAACAGATCCCATAGCCATTATTATATATTCTGCATCCTTCGCTCCTACATAATTAAACGGCTTGTACGACCTGCCGGTCAATTTGCTGATCTTTTCCATATAATCTTTAACTATTTCAGGGGTCTTAAGGTAGAAACTGTTGCATGATTCTCTTGCCTGAAAAAATATATCCGGATTCTGAGCCGTTCCCCTGGTGACCGGATGTTCCGGATTCAAAGCTCTTTCCCTGAACTCTTTCACTGCTTCCATATCGACCAGTTTTTTAAAATCCCCGTAATCAATTGTTTCAATTTTTTGAATCTCGTGGGAACTCCTGAAACCATCAAAAAAATGTAGGAAAGGTACTCTGGATTTAATTGCAGCCAGATGGGCAACACCTCCCAGATCCATTATCTCCTGTATCGAACCAGAAGCTATTATCCCGAATCCGGTCTGTCTTACTGACATAATATCAGAGTGGTCCCCGAATATTGAAAGTGCATGGGTTGCAACAGAACGGGCACTTACGTGAAATACTCCCGGCAGAAGCTCTCCCGAGATTTTAAACATATTGGGTATCATCAAAAGAAGCCCCTGGGATGCCGTAAAAGTTGAAGTAAGAGCACCTGCAGCAAGTGAACCGTGTACCGCTCCGGACGCACCTCCCTCGGATTGGAGCTCGCTCACGCTTACAACCTGTCCGAACATGTTTTTCCTGCCGTGTGCAGCCCACTCATCAACATATTCCCCCATAGGTGAGGAAGGTGTTATAGGGTAAATAGCAGCTACTTCAGTAAAAGCATATGCCACATATGCTGCCGCCATATTTCCGTCCATGGTCTTCATAGTTTTCATTACTGACCTACTCCTTTATATATATGAATTCATATTGATATATTGATAAAAATTCCTTAATCAACCTTATATTAAAATAAGTTTTTATACCTAAAAATCACTGAATTATAACATATTTAATTTCTTTTTTTAAATCAATCAGGGCTCTCCCCGCAGCTTTCCAAACTGAAACCAGTCAAAGCTCCCTTCTATCGGATATAGCCCTTCCAATAGTCACCTCATCTGCATATTCAAGGTCACCGCCGACCGGAAGCCCGCTTGCCAGCTTGGTGACTTTTACTCCAAGTGGAGACAATATCTTTTTTAAGTACATGGCGGTACTTTCACCTTCAACAGTAGGATTCAACGCCATTATGACCTCTTCCGTATTATCGTTTTTTATACGCTCTAAAAGCATGGGTATTCTTATCTCCTTGGGCCCGATATTTTCTATGGGGGAAAGCAGGCCGCCTAAAATATGGTATAGCCCTTTGTATTCACCTGTTTTTTCAATGATTATCAGGTCACTTACTTCTTCTACTATGCATATCTTCTTTTTATCTCTGGACTGGTCTCTGCAGATACTGCAGACATCTTCCTCTGTCAGATTGTAACAGTATTTGCAGATCTTGACTTTTTCCTTCATCTCCACCAGTGCCTGCGAAAGCTTTGTAATATCGCTGTGGGAAAGTTTTAGTAAGTAAAACACAATTCTTTTAGCAGACTTTGGGCCTATTCCCGGAAGTTTCCTGAATTCATTTATTAAATTTTCAACACTCTTTATATATAAAGCCATCTATGATTTAAAATAGAATTAATAATAAATAAAAAATAAAACATCCTGAGGTATCCCTATATTTTTTACTGAATTAAAACAATCCCGGTATGCTCATCCCCCCGGTAATAGCTGACATTTTATTTTTAACTTCGTCTTTTGATTGCTTTAAAGCATCATTTACGGCAACCATTACCATATCTTCAATCATCTCTATATCACCAGCATCTATTATTTCCTTAACGATCTTTACTTCCATGACCTCCTGGCCGCCGTTTACTTTTACCTTAACAGCGCCTCCGCCTGCAGAAGCCTCAAACTCCATATTCTTAAGTTCCTCCTGGGCTTCCATCATCCTCTTCTGCATAATCTTTGCCTGTTTCATCATGCTTCCATAGTCAAAACCCAATTTCTACTCCTTTATTTCAAATTTTTTTTTAAAATAATTTAGTACATCTTCCTTATCGCCGCCCTGTTTGCCCTTACCTGCAGGATCCTGGTCTTTTTTCTCTACCGTTTTGTCCAGGGGACTTCCTCCTTCAAAAGCGGGGCCTTCTTTCCTGCCGGTTTCAAACACAACCTTGAAATCCTTTCCTGTAACCTCCCTTATCACACTGGATATAAGTTCTATATTGTTTTTTTTATTTAGCTGATCCCTGTGCCATTCTTTCTTTTCATCCAGCAGAAAATATACCGTACCGTTGTCCACCCTATAAGGTGAAGACTCCGTAAACATAGCGTAAACCGGGATCTTTTTCTTTTTTATATTCAAATAAATCTCATCCAGATTATCTATTATTTCACTTATTTCTCCGCCTTTTTTTCCTTTCCCGGCCCCTGCTTTATCTAATCCAGAACTTTCCTTTTTACTCCTGTCACTTTTCCCCGAGATTTCAACTCCACTTATCATCTCGTCAATTTCATTACTTTTAATAATATCAAAGTCATCATTCCGGCTTTCATTTTCATTACTTCTGCCAGTAGTCTTGTTGCTGCTGCTGTCATCAGCTTTTCTCTTTATCGAGCTCATTCTGTCAAATTCTTCCTTTAATTTATCAATCCTTGTCTCTATAAGCCTTGTCTTTTCAATTATCCCCTTTTCATCCAGCATTATAAAATTTACTGCCCTTATAACTGCTGACTTGAAAAAGACTTTTGAGCCCTCGCCCCACTTTATCTGTTTAAGCAGTTCTGTAAAAAGCTCCATATAAAATTCTAATTCTTTTTTCTTTAGCCTTTCTGCCTGGGTTTCATACCTGCTTTTGAAATCCTCACCTATATTCACGATTTCAAAAGGATTGCTGTAATTTTTAATTACATACAGATCGTATAGATGATCAATAAACTCTGCTACAAATACTTTGATGTTCTGATTGCTGCTGATTATCTTATTTACCAGAAGCAGTGCTTTGCTCAGGTCCTTTTCAATCAAAATATCTGTAAGCTCAAAAAGGGTATCCAGTTCCGCTATACCCAGAAGTGATGTGACATCACTTACTTCAATTTTATCCTCTCCGAATGCTGCCAGCTGCTCCAGTATTCCATCAGCGTCTCTGGAACTGCCGTCCGCATATTTGGAAATCAAATTCAGAGCCTGGTCACTTATTTTTATTTTTTCACTTTCGGCAATTTTTACCAGCTTCTTCTTTATCTTATCCATAGGTATAGGAAAGAAATCAAACCTCTGGCATCTGGACATTATGGTGGCTAATACCTTATTGGGCTCAGTAGTAGCCATTATGAATATTACATGTTCAGGAGGTTCTTCCAGGACTTTGAGCAGTGCATTAAAGGCTTCAGTGGTCAGCATATGGACCTCATCAATTATATATACTTTCTTTCTAAGAGAACTGGGCAGATATTTAACTTTTTCCCTGAGCTCTCTTATCTCATCTATCCCCCTGTTGGAAGCAGCATCAATTTCTATTACATCCACATTGGATCCATTGGATATACTTATGCAGTTTTCACATTTATTACAGGGGTCAGGAGTAACACCTTTTTTGCAGCTTAAGGCTTTTGCCAGGATACGGGCTGTTGATGTTTTACCGGTACCCCTGGGACCACAAAATATATAGCAGTGAGATAATCTGTCATTGGCTACTGCATTTCTGATAGTTTTGATGTTGTATTCCTGGCCGATTATTTCATCAAAGCTCTGCGGTCTCCACTTTCTATAGAACGAAATATAACTCATAAGGATATGACTATTTTAATTGACTAAAAGCGACCGTGCCACAGATCTTGATTTATAATAACAAGCGCCACTAATACAGTTAACTCCAGCCAGGCTTACTTATGGCACCCGGAGAATATTACTTACCGCTGCTTCCTCTCGGACCTGACGGGGTTTGTAACCCTCCGCCGCACAAGACCCGACCTTCAACGCCACTTATATAAGCGCTGATCTTACTACTATAAACCTCATATCTGCTGATCAGTCTCACTATAGCGGATTGTGAGTTACAGGGCACCGCTAGCTCCCCACCTAGCACGGTCTATCTGATTATATAAAAATAATGGAAAAAATAAAACCTGATGTTAGCTGAACAATGCTAAAAATAATTATTTACCACTTATTAAAAAATAGTAGAATTTTTTTAAAGAACTGGCCTAAATTAATTTTTTTCTATATCATCACTATAATGGCTGGACCAAATAAAATCTCAAACAGGACCGCAATATTTCTGAATTTTGCAACCCATATGATAACTGATACCTATGCCTCTTTCATAGTGGGACTGATACCGATAATCACTGAAAAACTGGAGCTTTCTCTTTTTCTTGTAAGTGTTTTAACCGCTGTAAGCTTTATATCATGCAACCTTACCCAGCCGGCATTCGGGTACTTCTCGGATAAATATGGGATAAAATATTTTCTTATCATTGGGCCGCTGGTCGCTTCAATTTTTATAAGTATGGTCGGTATTCTGCCCAGTTACTGGCTTATTCTTATCTTTTTATTTTTAGGAAACCTGGGAGTAGCCGCCATTCACCCTCCTACAGCAGCATCTGCCAGCCATTTTGGCGGTAGCAGAAAGGGCCTGACAAATTCCATAATATCCCTGGGAGGAATACTTGGTTTTTCAGTAGGGTCACTTTTTATTGTCTTTATTATAAATAAAATCGGGTTTAATTTTGTGCCGCTTGCGGCCGTACCTGGTGTGATCCTGTCAATGGTGCTTATAAGGTTTGCCCCTTTTATGCATATCAAAAAAGCCCGGAAAGCCCCAGTGGGGTTTTTAAAAAGATTTAAAAGCATAAAAAAATCAAGATTTGCCATGCTTTTACTTTTGTTATTTACCGCTTACAGCAGGGAGATCGCTGTTCAATCAATGTTTACCTTTATGCCCCTGTATTTTACCGGCAAGGGAGTGGAACTAATAAACTTTGGGTATATAATTCTGGCTTTCTTGGTAATCGGAGGCATCGGGGGCCTTTTTGCAGGTTACTACTCGGATAAGATAAGAAATAGGACGGCAGTTATTCAGGCTGCACTTATCATATCGGTTCCTCTTTTTTATATGATGTTCAAAGTCAGCTTGAACATTTCAATAGTCTTATTTATTGCAGCAGGTTTCTTCGCTGTCTCTACACTCCCGCTGTGTATAAGGATGGTTCAGGATATATTCCCCGGAAATGTAAGCCTCGCCTCTTCCCTAATAATTGGCGCGAGCACCGGAACTGCAGCTGCTACCCTTATGCTGATCGGTAAAATTGCAGATAATATAGGGATGATCAGGACTATAAATTATGTACTGATACTTCCGATAGTTGCTGTTTTATTGTTGTTTCTGTTTCCCTATATCAAAAAAAGATACAGTTAATCCTACTTCGCCATTTCCAATATAGCGAGTATGTCATCTTTATCCAGCTTTACAAAATTACCCACCGGCCCTGATTCGGTACATTTAGATGCCATTTCCTCAAGCCTGTCATAGGGAATATCTGCTTCCTTCAGTGTAACAGGCATTCCTATGCCTTTGAAGAATTCCTTCAGCCTGTCTATTCCCTTCAGGGCTGTTTTTTCCATATCATAAAAATCCGGCTCCTGGTCCATTACCCTTACTGCAAACTGGGCAAATCTTTCAACATCCTTTTTATACACATATTTCATCCACACAGGTAAAATAATCGCCAGTCCTGCACCGTGAGCAAGATCATATACTCCGCTTATCTCCATTTCTATTTTATGGGAAGCCCAGTCGCCAATTCTTCCGGTGCCAAGCAGATTATTATGGGCGATGGCGCCCGCCCACATTAGCTCGGCACGGGCGTTATAATTTTCCGGCTCTTTAAGAACTATTGAAACATTGTTTATTACCGTTTTAAGTGCACCCTCACACAACCTGTCGGTCAGATCGACATTTTTTACCGCAGTAAAATATCTCTCCATTATATGTGCCATCATGTCTGTAGCTCCACAGGCAGTCTGGTAAGGAGGAAGGGTATAGGTGATTTCCGGATTTAATATAGCAAAGTTAGGCCGAAGTAATCCACTCTCCAGGCCTTTTTTATACAGCCCTTTCTCATTTGTAATTACTGCACTGGTACTGGATTCACTGCCCGAAGCAGGTATGGTGAGTACCACTCCTACCGGGAGAATTTTTTCCGGCACAGCTTTCCCGATGTAGAAATCCCATACATCACCACTGTAGGGAACCCCCACTGCTATAATTTTAGCTGAATCTATTACACTTCCCCCGCCAACAGCAAGAATAAAATCAACTTTCTCCTTACGGCATATATCAATTCCTTTTTTTGCAAGGCTTAATACCGGATTAGGCTGGACACCACCCAGTTCAATTATTTCAAGGCCCGCACCTTTTAATGACTTTAAAATCTTATCATAAAGCCCGTACTTTTTAATACTTCCCCCGCCGTAATGCAGTAAGACCCTCTTTCCGTATTTCACTGTCTCCATTCCAACCTGATTTTCGGTATCTTTTCCAAAAATTATTTTCGTTTCATTTACAAATGTAAAATTTTCCATTTCTCCCCCTCAAATATAAATATTTTATTTTTCCTGTTTATTTACATCATCCTTTTTGGATCTCTCAATATATAAACATTATTTTTTATAATGGAAATAGATATCAAAGTCTACTTCCTCTTTTTTGCAGAACTTTTTTATCTCATAAATAACTTTATCCCAGTAACAGTTTTTAGTAAAGTACATATGCCTGTATCCTTCAGGCAGATCCAAGCTGTTTATTTTTAATAAGATTATTCTTTTTATCAGCAGGTATCACTGGAATCTGTCTTTCTGCATGACAGTTCAAGCAATAGTTTTTGTGAACGCAGATGACAGCTCCGCATTCTTTGCATTTCCACCTTATGCTCTCCTTCTTAAGGAATGCTTCTATTCCGGAGTTTTTTATCTCCATAAGATTTTTAAGCATGCTCATACCGTATTTATTCCTGTAACGCTTATCCAGATTTTTAAGTCTCTGGCAGGGGAATTTATTGCAGGTATAGCAGAATTTATTGGGTATAGGAATATTACTGGTACACAACCTTATGATGCATTTTCTTATTGAAACAAAATTGCTCGAGTCTGCTGTTCTGCATCCCGGACATCTGTTCTTTTCCCTGAGATATGCATAGCATACGGCGCAATTCATTCCGCAGGGAGCTATAAGTTCTGCTTCCATGGTATTTTTTTTACTCATAGATTTCTACAATATCTCTCTTTGACTTTGTTTTTATATTTACTTAGTGAACTAAGGCTTAAACTTTTTTAGCTGATCCTGAGCTTTTTTCACAAATTGTCCAAACTTACGGTCTTTTTTTCTTTTTTCAAGATCAGTCATCTGGTAATATTCAGCTTCTTTCTTTAACTTGATGTAGTTTTGATACTTATTTTTATCCAGTTTTTTATCTTTGAGAGCTTTTTTAACAGCGCAATCCGGTTCATGAGTATGAGTACAATCAGCATACTTACAATTCTTTGATAAAGAGACTAAATCATTGAATACATTTTCGATACCTGTATTTACGTCTGTTACTCCAACTTCTCTTATCCCTGGATTGTCAATTACTATTCCACCGTTTTCCAAAAAATATATACCCCTTGCCGTAGTCGTGTGTTTGCCTCTGCCAGTGGAAGTGCTTATCTTGCTTGTTTTGATTTCATTTCTTTTTAATAATTTGTTAATTAATGTGGACTTTCCAACCCCCGATGACCCTAAAAAGCAATACGTTTTACCCCTTTTTATGTAATTTTCTAATTCATCAAGCCCCCGACCGGTAACTGCACTTGTCGGGATAATATCAATATTGTAGAATCTTTTTTTTATTTGATAAATTTTCGCATTTAATTCGGTTTCTGAAATCAAGTCAATTTTGTTTAATATTACAACCGGCTTAATACCCCCTTCACTTGTTAAAACAAAATATCGTTCAAAGCGATTGAGATTATAATCCCTGTCCAATGATTCTACGATAAGAGCAGCATCAACATTGGTAGCAACAATTTGAGCATCCTGTTTATTACTGTATTTTTTCTTTAGTATCGTTTTTCTTGGTAAAATATTATGTATTACTGCTTTTCCTTTTCCGATTTCAATTATGATTACCCAATCTCCTATAGCAGGATAGTCTTCTCTTTTTGTAGCATCGAATACCTTTTTTCCTGTTATCTTTGCAAGATATTCTCCGTTTTTACCCTTTACCTTATATGATTCTTTATGCTCGGCAATAACTCGAGCTACAGGATATTCTACAAATCCCAAAGATTTCCGTGCCGATTCAAAAAAATCGTTATAGCCCAAATCTTTAAGATTAATTTTTATGGTTTCGTTAACCATATGTAGAACCTTTCTTTTTAGCTGGCGGAGAGAGTGGGATTCGAACCCACGGTACCGCTTTTCAGCGGTACACTCGATTTCGAGTCGAGCGCTTTCGACCAGCTCAGCCACCTCTCCTAACATCCCTGCAGCATTACGATTTAATTTTTGAATACCAGTACCTTTTACCTTTAAGAAATTCTTCTTTACCTTTCTTTTTTATCTTTCTTAAGTTTTTTATATGTGCATCTCCATGATTTGTCTTTAAGAAATCCATCTTTTTACAGTCCTCAAACTCTTCGCACTCCCAGCAGCCTTCAAATCCTTTCTTTACACAGCATCTTCTTATGGCACAGAAGGGATTTCCTCCACCATTTCTACAACCTTCCCTGCATCTGAGCTTCACCATAGCACCCAGTACTTCATAACAGCCGGGATACCCTTTAAAAACCTTAAAAAACGGAATAGAAGACAGTGATTCCGCAGTCTTATCAAATCTTTCCTGCCGCAGTTCCTTTCTCAGGTCCCTTGCAAGATCTGCAATCTTTCCTTTATAACTGAAGCACTCATTACAATACAGGCCACAATATGCGATTATCGGTCTTCCCTCTGGCATATCTAATATCCCCTTTCTTTATTAATCAATCTCCTTTGTACTTCTGCATTCTTAAGCTCCCTTAAGGCATCAGATGCGATCCACTTTGCACTCCTGAAATCAAGATTGTAAATCTCTTCTCCTGTTTTTACAGCAATCTTGTTAAGATTGATATTTCGCTTGCCGATCTGCCTTAGAGCCCAGTTTACTGCCTTTTTTACATAATTTCTGCTGTCGGTTGACTCTTTTTTAATATACGGTAAAAACTTAATAAACTTATCATCACCTGCTTTTTTATCACCTACGGCAAGAACAGCCATCAGTGCAAATCCAGCCCTTTTCACAAACTCCTTATCTCTTCCGCTCCATTCAACTGCCTTCCTATATGCAAGAGGTGACTTTTTAAAAAGATTCATGCATACCTGGTCACAGACATCCCAGGAATCAAAATCCCCTGCCCACTGATCCATCTGCTTTTCGGAGACATCGTCCGGCTCGTCTATCATCCCTGCCAGTATTCTGGCATCATGAATACCTGTTGCCCACAGGTCCAGGGCTAACTTGTGATCCCTTCCTATCTCTTTTGAAGCTCTCCTTAACTGCGGTATGGATAACCCCAGATTTTTTTCCGGATTGATCCCGAATCTTGCCATTCCTTCAACTGCCTTGGGGTTTGATAAAGATTTTAACTTCTTGATTATACTTCCCACACTATAATCTTTGTTTTCTTTCATAGCTGCAAAACTATTTTTCTTATAAGATTAAACCTTATGCCCCTTACATTTACCATATTTGGGGCATTTTTCAAAGACTATTTTAAACAGTTTGTCGATATCCTCTTTATATGAATTTAGGACCTCTGCATTTACACTATAGTATACATGAAAACCTATCCTATTTGGCTCAAGGATACTGACACTTTTTAAAATTTTTATATGCTGGGATGCAGAAGGTTGGGTGATACCGAGTTTTTTAGCCAGATCAACAACACAGAGTTTATCTTCCATTTTGGATGCCAGCATCCTTATTATCCTAAGCCTTGTCGGGTCACCCAGGGCCTTGAATATGTCTGACATTATTACCACTTTATCCTTCATCTACTACCTCACTATTTTGTTCTTAAAATCTCCTGGTCAAACTTTTTTTATGCCATACTATAGCAACAGTAAAGAACAGGATACTAAATCCAATAAGAACCAGAAGATCAATAATGGGACTAAAATTGCTTGTACCGCTAATATAATGTCTGGCTAAATCAGTATAATAAGTCAGAGGAGAAATATATGAAATAAATTTCCAGTTTCCCATATTGTCAATGGGAACAAATACACCGCTTATAAAGATCAGGGGGAATTTGATCATGCTCTGTAGCATCATTATATTGGATGGATTATCAGTAGGTGGAGCCGAAATCAGCAGGCCCAGAGAAGAAAAGCAAAAAGCCGCGATAATGGTGCCTGCAACCAGACTTAAACTTATTATCTTTACTCCCAGTAAAACGATACTTATTATAAAAATAAAAAAAGTTATAAACAGACCAAAAATAAGGGATGCAAATATATCCCCCAGGATTATTGCCCACAATGTAATAGGAGCTGAGACCAACCTTTCAAAAGTTTTCATTCTCGTTTCCCAGGGTGCTATAACCGGGCCTATGGACGAAACAGTGACAAAGAGTGTCATCCCCAGCAATCCCGGTATCAGAAAACTTAAAGAAAGATTTCTTCCCAAAGCAAAAGCAATAAATAAAAAAGACGGCATAAGTATTCCTG
>Ga0307421_1000754_pt1 | contig 20560 bp, 21 predicted proteins | sample SalMarWE160270MG_FD_202163 | JGI IMG/M metagenome (GOLD analysis project Ga0307421, IMG submission 202163) | Salt marsh sediment microbial communities from the Plum Island Ecosystem LTER, Massachusetts, United States - WE1602-70 | ecosystem: Environmental > Aquatic > Marine > Intertidal zone >...
ACCCGAATTTTATTAGGACTGCGCTTTTCTTGTTAGATAAATAACATCATGCCTAGTCCAGACTTTCAGGCAGGCTGGCTGGTTCTGAAGTCATCCGGAGGCGAGCGGGCATGGTTCCTCGCAGAGGGGAGCGAGCCGAGGAATAAGCTGATTTTACTCGCTGGGAAAAATCAGCGGGCTGAAGAACCAGCTTGCCTGATGAAAGTCAAAAGCACAAGCCATACCTGAATTTTATAAGAGAAAAAGGTGGTGTGGTCTGTGCTTCTTTTTTGTTATCGTGATTTTAGGGGGTTTTGAAGAGCTGGAGGTAGGCTTCGAGGATTTGATTCCCCCAGAGAAGAGAGAAAAGAGCAGCAGGGGCAAGAAAAGTTCCGAACGGAAGGGAGTACTGAAAACTTTTCTTTTTAAAAAAAACAAAGAAGATCCCGACAAACGCCCCGGCAAATGATGCAATAAGCAGTGTGAAAAATGACATTTTCCAGCCCAAATAAGAACCGATAAAGAGCATCATGGTCACATCACCCATGCCCAGTCCTTCTTTTTTCCGTATAAAATAATAGAGAGCGTAAACAACAAGAAGGAACCCCGCTCCTGAAACAGCTCCCAGTAAGGAATTGGATAGACTGAGATCTGTGCGGAAAAGGGAATAGGCCACAGCTAAAACCAATCCGGGAAGAGTGATGATGTCGGGGAGGATTTGATGGTTGTAATCTATTACACAGAGGACGATCAGGGCGCTGGCGAACAGGCAGGAGATAAAGAAGTGCAGGCTTAAAGAGAACTTGCCGTATATGAGGATGAATGCCAGAGGAGTCATCATCTCCACAAGAGGATAAGATAGGGGGATTTTTGCTCCGCAGTACCGGCATCTTCCCTTAAGCCAGATATAAGAGAACACCGGAATATTATGATAGGATTTTATTTTCTTATGGCACTCGGGGCATGAAGAAGGAGGCGTCAGAAGGCTCATTTTCTTGGGGATCCTGTAGATCAATACATTAAGAAAGCTTCCCCAGGCTAGCCCGAACAAAATGATAAGAATTATCTTTTCCATGGTATCACCGCTGTTTTCACTTCGCCTGTATCACTGTCATAAATATAATCCTGTCCGTCCAGGTCTTGGGGCACTGATTCCAAGAATCCTGATGACACAAGGTCGGCAAGTTTTTCAGGGAATCTGTTGAATTTGCTTTGATATTCTTTTAAGGCGTCCTTGATCTTCTGGATATCCATGGCTGCTTTTGTGCGGTAGAGATGATTGGAAGCAATTTTTTTCACTCTCTCATCGTCCGAGCTGTTGTATATTTCAAGCCAGTTTTCCCATGCTGTGTGATAATCGCCCAATTGATAAACAGCATTGGAATAGAGTCTTTTTATAATAGGAGGGGAACCTTCTATTTCCATGGCCGTTTGATAGTATTTTCTAGCGAGTTCGAAGTCTTTTAAAAGGATTTGAGCGTAGTGTCCCGCCTGCCAAGGGAATATCCACTGTTCGGGGTTTTTTTTAAGTCCTATTTCAAGGATATCCATGGCTGTATCAAAGTCTCTGGCATCGTAGATGGCGATCAAGGCCCCTATTTGATAGGGATCAAGATACCCGGGATCGAGTTCTGATATGATTGAAAACACATGAGTGAGATATTGGAATCTTTCCGGAACAGAGTAGTTGCTGAAATATTGAATGGCCCATATATAGATAAGATCCGCCAATAGGGATGAATGGCCAAAGCTGGCATATTTGAGATATTTCCCTGAAGGAATATAAATGATGGATGCTCCGGGGACAGTTTTTCTGGGTATTTTATCAGTTATAACTTTAAGCCCCATAAACATTCCGCAGCTTATAATAAGAAGTAAGGCTAATACTTTTTTTTGCATGTTTTTTAAATAAAGTCTCTTTTTCGAAAGACCAGCATGGCGAGCATCAAAATGAAAAACGTGTAGGCGATCCCATAAAAAAATGAAAAGAGGAACATCTCAGGTTGGATGGAGAGGTTGTGCACCACTTCTGTTTTGAAATTAAAGTTTTCCAGGTCAGGAAGCAGGATATAGACCACCTGAGTTAATACTTTTGAGACTCCGGGATTCATTTTTTTTAAGAGTGCTTCCAGCCCCCAGGAAAGATGCCCGATAAGGTAAAAAGAGAGGCTGAAAATGGAGCTCAGAATGGGGGTAGAGAAACAGGAGAACAAAAGAGCCACGGATGTGATAAGGCAGAGTTCTAAAAAGACAAAGCCAAGGGAAACAAAAAGTTTCCAACTGATGGTTCCTGAGTGAAGCAGGATGATGATGATAAAGATGGCGGTCATTACCGCCATCATGATAAAGAGCGTTATAATCAGTCCCAGGAATTTCCCCAGTATAAATTGGTTTCTGTTGATCGGTTTTGAGAGGAGCGTGTACACGGTTTTTTTGTCTATTTCTTTGTAGACAAGGCCAGTGCCCATAAGAATGGCCATGAGAACGCCGAAAATGGATATGGATGAAAGCCCTGCATCCATTATGATTTTTGTCTTATCTCCTACGGTGAGAAGGGAGAGAAGTTTGGATAGAATGAGACTGACCACGGTAAAGAATAAAAGGAGATAAAGTATACGGTCTCTTATCGCTTCTTTGAATGTATTTAAGGCAACAGCTCTTATTTTCATTTTTGTTTCACTATTCCCACAAAAATATCCTCCAGGGTTTGTGTGCGGGGGACCAGTGAATGCACTTTTCCGTTTTTCTCTTTGACGAACTGCAAAATTTCATCCACTTTATCCTGGTCAAAGATTTGGATAAGACTTTTGTTCCCGAAATGAGTCAGGGGCTTTCCGAATTTTTCAAGTTCTTTTCTGCTGATCTTTGAGACTGTTATTTCCGTAAACAGTATCTCCTGGGAAACAAGTTCGTCAAGCCGCCCCTGGTTTACCACGGCGCCATTAACAAGCACGGCCACGCGGTCACAGATCATTTCGATATCCTGTAGAATGTGTGAGGATAAAAACACGGTTTTGCCTTTTTCTTTGAGGCTCAATATGATATCTCTGATTTCTTTTCTCCCGATGGGATCAAGGCCTCCCAATGGTTCATCCAGAAGAACAATCTCCGGGTCGTTTAAAAGTGCCTGGGAAAGGCCAATCCGCTGAAGCATCCCCTTGGAAAATTTTCTCAATTGAGTGTGGCTGTGTTCTATGAGTCCGACCAGCGTTAGCAGCGTGTTTATGTCTTCTGTTTTTTGTTTATGGAAGAGCTGGCTGTAGAAGTTTAAAAACTCGGATGCGGTCAGATAATCATAAAAGTACGGATTTTCAGGAAGAAACCCCGTCTTTTCTTTGGATTTTATGGAGAGATGGTCGGACCCGAGTATATTTATAGTCCCCTTATCAGGGAAAAGGAGTCCTAATATGCATTTGAGAGTGGTTGTTTTTCCTGCGCCGTTAGGCCCGAGGTAGCCGAATATCTCACCTTTTTTTACTTCCAGGGAGATTCCCTTAAGGACTTTTATCTTCTTGCCCAGAAAACCGAATTTGAAAGACTTATGCAGATCTTTGATTTCGAGCGCCTTTGCTTCTGGCATGGGGCTTTTAACCTATAAAAAGATTATAGTCTATTTTAAATTTTCTTCAAACAATTTAAAGATTCTTGTGTATTCATCTGCCCATGACGAGGCATTGCGGAAGGAGTGGCCTTCCACCGGATAAATGGCAACTTCCCAGTTTTCCTTTCTCAGTTCGATCAATCTCTGCACCAGTCTTACCGTATCCTGGAAGTGTACATTCGAATCAACCATCCCGTGGCATATGAGCAGGGCTCCTTTTAGGCCTTCTGCGAAATATATGGGAGAACTCTGTTTGTAAGCCTCCTCGTCATTCTGCGGCAGATTAAGGATATCCTGCGTGTAGCTGTTATGATAGTGAGCCCAATCTGTAACCGGCCTTAGGGCAGCTCCTGCTTTAACCACATCGGGTTCTGTAAACAGGGCCATGAATGTGAGAAAACCTCCGTAGCTTCCGCCGTACACGCCGATATTATCAGGATTGACCTGGTATTCATCCACTAAGAACCGGGCGCCGTCCACGATGTCATCCAGGTCTTTTCCTCCCATATGCCGGTAAATGGCTGTGCGGCAGTCCCGTCCGTATCCGGCGCTTCCCCTGTAGTCTATATCAAAGACCAGATACCCGTTGTGGATAAGAAAATTGTGAAACATATATTCCCTGTAATAATAGCTCCAGCCTTTATGAGCGTTCTGAAGATAGCCGGCTCCGTGGATAAAGATCACAGCCGGTTTCTTTGAATGCCATTTCTCAGGTTTGTAGAGCCTTGCGTATACCTCAACGCCGTCCCTTGCTTTAAAGGTCAGCACCTGGGGTTTGTACCAATCATAGGAGCGGAATGCTTCTGTGGAGGAAACAGTGATGCGATTGGCTTCGGCTTGGGGGTCGTTTTTCTTAAAATAGAGTTCATCCGGATGTGTGGAAGAGGAATGCAAAACGGCCATATATTTTTCATCGGGAGACAAAAAAGCCTGATTTTGTCCGGTCATGGATGTAATTTTTGTGCGCTTTTTTCCATCCAGAGAGCAGTGATAGAAGTGCCTTTCTCCGGGATGTTCTTCGTTTGATGTTATGTACCATGCTTTTTTGTATTTGGAAAGTTCGGCTGTGTAGACTTCGAAATTTCCCGATGTCAGCTGTTCTTTTTCTCCTGAGGACCAGGAAGCCTTATAGAGATGGGCAAAGCCGCTTTTCTCTGAAATATAGGATATGTGTTCGCTGTCCGGCCACCATAAGATGTTTGTGAGCCCCAGGTATCCGATCCAGGCATCATCATGAACGTGTTCAATGACAGACGTTTTTCCGGTTGTTCTGTCCAGGCGGAGAAGCCAAGTGTCCTTTCTGTCTTCCGAGCTTGCTGTGATCAGGCATTTTTTTCCGTCAGGAGACCAATAGATCATACCCGGACTGATTGTTTTTTCATCGGTATCGTAGTCGACCCATTTTACATCCCCTGTTTCACAATCCACAATTCCGGCTTTTATGTTCCTGGATGCATAAGCAGCTTTGGCATGGGAATCAAGGGTCTCCGTATACCCTGTTCTTGTGACATATTGGGGGACAATCGTGTTCTTGATATCCGGATCTCTTTCACCCATCATGAAAAAAACGTGTTTTTTATCAGGTGACAGATCCAGAAAATAGATATTCTGGTTTTTATTGAGATGAAAAGGTTTTATTTTTTTCTGGGGGGAAAACGGGAAGAAGGGCATTCCTTCTCTCCGCTGGGCACTGAATTCCTTGAAAAGCTCTTTTTGCTGTTTGCTGTACCACATTTGAATGTCATCGGGTTTCCTTTTTTCAGGAGGAGAATCCTGTGTGAATAAAGTCATCTGTTTGGTGCTTGCATCTTTTAAAGACAAAAGGAACAAATTGTTTTCAGATGTAAAATACAGTTCTTCTCCGCTTTGAGTGAACTGGGCATTGGATTCACGGACATTTGTGTCTGTTATCTGGGTCATGGCTCCATTTTTCAGATGAAGAAGAAAGATATCTCCGTTTCTGACAAGAGCGGCTCTTTCCATTTTTCGGTCAAATTGTATGTCGATTCCAAAAAAGCCTGACCTGAATCCGTAAAATGAAAAACCCGATGGAATGATCGGGGGATTTTTAAGGATTTCATCTATGGTTGTCTTTTTTGGCGTTGGATCGGAAATGGATATGAAATAGAATTCTATTTGTTCTTCATCCGTCTTTTTCCATCTGAAGTAGAGATTTTTACCGTCCGTTGACCACATGACACTGGAAGGAGATGTGCCGACAAGGTCAGGTCCTTTCATTATGGAGTCAATAGTGAGCTCGAAAGGTTCTTCATCGCCGGTCTGGTTCCAAACATAAACGGAGATGGAACCTAGTAAAAAAAACAAAAAAAGCACTTTAATGAACGGTTTGATTTTAAAGGAAGGCATAATAAACTCCTTTTTCGTTATAATTTAAATCTATTTTACATAATAAGAGTTGAAATGAAATTAATAATTTTAAATCAAGATAATTTCCCCTTTGATGAGGTGCGGGCTGTTTGTCAGCAAAAGGGGGGTTGATGATGGGAACCAAAAAGGTGGGGGCTCTTTCCAGCCCGCTAAAAAAGAACCAACTTAATTATAACAGAAAGATTTCAATTGTAAAGAAAAAAATTATAATATTTTTAATTTTTTAAAATAATTGCAAAATCAGAGGTATTTTATCAAATCTTTCCTTGACATGAACAAAATTTTCCTATAAAAGATGTTATGAAACAAATAAACCGGCTTTAAAGCAGCAGGGAATAAGCAGAGATTGACATGGGAAGCATATTACACATGGGAAGCTGAGTTAAATTAAGGAAGTAATTAATTACAAGGGAGGTCAAATAAATGGCATACGAATTCACCAATTCAAAAGGGACAAAGTATTTTTTACACTTCAAGGATGTGAACCTAAAAGGGGGCAGGACTCAGAGGATATATTTCTTCGCAAGAGATATAAGAAGCGGATCTTTGGATGAAGTCCCAGCTGAATACAAAGTCATTGAGACTGAAAGAACAGGAATGCCCATACTGAAAAAGAAATAAGATAATAAAAACCGCAGAAAGCAGCTCTTTCCTTAGATCTGCTTTCTGCGGGGATTTAAATTCTATCTGTTTGATTGTCCTTTCCCGTCAGGGAAGTTTGATTTATACTATCATTTAACTCTATTTTTTATATTTCTTTCATTGAGCGTGATGATGTGACTGCTGGCCGGAGAGCAGGCAATTCATTCTTGTTCAAATCCTATTTAAGCTGACCTATTCATAAAAAAATGGCGATGTCATCATTATTATTTTCTTTTCTGCGATATATAAGATCTTTTCAAGATTAAAGAATTGAACATTTTTCTTGTTTATATTTTTTATTTCAATTGCCATTTTTTTACCATTGAGGCGAGCCAATCTTACTGCATCTGCTTTGTTACAAGGCATTCGCAGTGAAGGACCACACCTTCATGCCTTGTGCCTCGCATCTGCAGCAACCTTGACTCGTGAATAATCCAGGTTAAGGATGCAACTGTCCTGAAAAAGGGACAATATCTGCATGTCTGTACCAGGGATGAAATGTTGGCATGTTTTTTGCTTTGTAAATGACTGTTGAAAGGAGGCATCATGAAAAAGCTTTTAAATATCATGCTTGTTTTCGGGCTTTTCGTTCCCTTTTCGTTTGGGGGTGCGGATTCTGATTATTATGAATCGAGTTATGCGCGCATGAGCTATGTGAACGGCGATGTGTATATTCAAAGAGCAGAAGACCTTGGTTATGAAGAAGGAGTCGTGAATTTAGCTCTTATCCAGGGAGACAAGATCGGAACCAGGGAGGGCAGGACCGAGATCCATCTGGGAGACAGCAATTATATAAGGATGGACAGAGACACACAGATTGAGTTTGTTAGAATGCCGAACAGAGAGGAAGATGTCACAGGTATTCACGTTTTGTCAGGAAGTCTCTTTCTGAGGGTAAATTTCATAGACAGTGACAAGTTTTTTGAAGTCCATTCCCCTGATGCGTCATTTTATATTATGGAAGAAGGCCTTTACTACTTATCTGTAATGCAGAACAATCAAACTGAAATAAGGGTTTTTGAGGGACGTGCAGAAGCGGCAGGCGAGGAGGGCTCTCTTCTCCTAGAGGCGGAAGAGAAGGTAACGGTTTCTAACGGGCGTTTTATCTCTGAACCAACTTCTTTTTATGCGAGTATGGACAGTAGTTTTTATGAATGGAACCGCTCCAGGGATGCTTTCCACAGCAGATATGTGGGAGGAACAAGGTATTTGCCTTCTGAGTTGAATGAATATGAAGCTGAGCTTGACTATTACGGTCAGTGGCGTTACCACAACAGTTATGGATATGTTTGGATCCCCTCTGGAATTTCTCTTTCATGGAGGCCTTATTTGAACGGAAGATGGGTCTGGTATCCCATTATAGGGTGGACCTGGGTTTCTTATGAGCCATGGGGATGGTGTGTTTCGCATTATGGAAGATGGCATTGGAGTGTCAGGTTTGGTTGGCACTGGATTCCGACAAGAAGCTGGGGGCCCGCATGGGTCCATTGGTATCACGGCCCGAGTTATATAGGTTGGTGTCCTTTGAGTTATTATGGATATCCAGGAGTCGTTATCAACAATCATTACTATGGAAATTATTACCACAGTCATTATCCTTCAGGGTCGCGTGCCCTTGTTGTTGTTCATAAGGATCATCTCCAGGCAAGAAACATATCCGGTGTGGCTCTTAACAAAGCGAGAGTGTCAAAACTGAGTGATATAACCATGACCTCAGCACAGCCAAAAGTGAGGCCTGCCGCATATAAAACGGGTGTCCGCTCTACTGAAGCAGTTAAAGTATTTTCCAACAGTAAAATACGCAGTGTGACCAAATCTTATTCCCCAGGCCATTCTTTTGATTCGTCTAAGAATTCAAGACCTTCAGCCATGGACGGGTCATCGAATGTCAAAACAAACTCCACACCATATAAAAGAGAAGACAGATCTGTTTCATCAAGGGATTCAAGTTTGGGTAGTGAGAAGGCCTATCGGTCCCGGTCTTCAAGTGTATCAAGAAACAATATCAGAACTTATCCTTCAAGAAAACTCAGGAATTCCACAGGATCCACCAGCAATTCACGCTCTGAGGCGAGCTCGCTGGGCACGCGTTCTTCTCGAACAGTGAGTCCGGCTCGCTCCTCCACTTCCGGATTGAGACGGAACTCGACTACGGAGCGCTATCCATCAAGAATGTCCTCTTCGACAAGCTCAAGACTCCGTTCTTCCAGAAGCTCCGATTCAGGCGACAGGATAGTCCCATCCAGCTCCAGGAACAGAAACTCTTCTTCATCCTCTTCGGCAATTTCCTCTATAAGAAGGAATCAGTCTGTTCCAAGGATTTCAAGCCGAACGAGCAGGCAAAATGGTAATAGATCACAAGGGATATCAACTTCCAGAAGCCGCACCTCCGTATCTAAAGGGAGAGTGAGTTCCAGATCAAAAGCGGGAAGTTCATCCTCAAGGATTCGTTCATCGTCAAGCAGTTCGAGGAGTTCATCTGCAAGAGTCCGCTCTTCATCAAGCCGCACAAGAAGTTCGTCGGCAGGAGTTCGTTCATCGTCAAGCCGAACGAGCAGATCTTCAAGTGCAAGGTCGGCCAGTACAAAATCTTCCTCAAGAAGAAGTTCAACGACAAGGTCGAGAAAGAAAGAGTAATTTTTTTTTTGTGCTTTACATTTGCCTTTTTCAATGGTATATAATATCCATTCTTAAAAAGTCGAGAGCTTTGATTATTGGTCAAGATTTTTTTCTATGTAGAACTTATGATTTTAAAAGTTTTGGAGGTATGAGCTATGGCCATTATAAAAACTAAACGGAACAAGATATCCTGGCTGCTCTGCGCCGCATTTCTGGTATGCGCTGTTACCATCGGAATGACAGGTGCGTGTGGTACAGCAGAACAAGATGCTTCAAAAATGGAAGCAGACAAAAAAGGAGTTATTGAGTTTGAAGGAACAGTAAAAGTTACTGTAGGTAAGTATGTTTTTATCCCCGAAGCAGGTGGTTTTGATATCGTGGTTCAGGGAAGTCTTGAAGCTGAAGATACATATGATCTGGAAGGCAAACAGCTGAGAGGAGAGGGAACCGTTAATGAAGAGAACCCGTCTGTGCTTATAGCAGAGACACTGGAGATTAAAGACGAAGCCGAAAACTGGAGGAATATCTTTACCAGGACCGATGAGGTCATCTTAGATGACTATATGAGTTTGGATCAAAGAGAAGAATTTTCTTTTCTCGAAGGACTTGCCTATAATAAGAAAGACGCGTGGGAAGGTAAAGAGAAGGCAAAGATTTACGGAGAATATTCTGAGGGTGAAGAAGGAAAACAAATAACAGTCTATAATCAAGAAGGAAATGAAAGGATAGGCAGTGTCATAGTGGATAATATATCCGATTTTGCCCTCTTTTATATGAAAAAGCTAAGACTTTTTGATAAGTTCTATTTTTATGTAGAGATAAAGGACAGTGTTGATTGGAGCGTAAGAAGCAGAACCAGAGCGTTGTTTCATGCTGACATCGTATTTGTTGGATTATTCTGATTATCCGGGTTGTTTGCCCAGATATAAATCATAGTTTTCATATAAGTTAAGAGCCCTGGGAAACGGGCTCTTTTTTTTCGGTCTGGTTAGATAGTCCAGCTTATCCTCTCTGCTTTTTACTGAAAAATCTGTAAGCAAACAATCCTGCGGCAACGGATAATACCAGCCAGATAAATTTCATACGGTTGTTTTCAATATGGATGAGGAGGTTTATGAGAAAACCCAGTGAAACCAGAAAACCGGTGATCAAAAGAGAAATGGAGACGGGCATGATCAATAAGGACAAACAACCGTTTTTTTCATCCTCAGTATCATCCTTAGGGATGTCATTAAATTCCCTATCTTCGCCCGGTTTCCAGTAAGGAGAGCCGCATTTCGGGCAGTTCTTTTTGTCATCGGGAAATCGGAAGTCACAGTAAGGACACTTTTTCATTCTTTTATCAATGCAGCGGTAAGCATAGTTGGGAAACAAGCATTATGTTTTCTTTGAGACCTCAAGCCCTTTCCCCTCTTTAGCATCCGCCCTTTTAAGAAGAACAGCAAATATCAAGCCTAAAAAACCGAGGCAGGAAAACATGACCATACTGCTCGTATATGTTTTGGTGATGTCCCGAAGAATGCCGTTGAGAAGGGGAAAAAGCGCAAGACCTATGTTCTGAACAGCTGTCATGAGGCCAAAAGCTGTGCCTACCCTCTCTTTTTTCACAATAAGGGGGATGGACGGCCACATGGCTGCGGGCACAAGCACAAATGCGGCGCCCAGAGCCATCATGGGAAGAACAGGATATATGTTTGTGATCCCCATCAACAGATGGCTGGGAATCATAAGAAGAGAGCCTATAATCATCAGAGTGGCGCGCTTTCCCACTTTATCCACAAGCTGCCCTGCAAAAGGCGCCAGTATCATGGAAGCGAATATGATGATTGAAGTGACGCCTCCGGCAGTAGAAAACATATGCAGGAAATTATTGAATACTTGAGCCAAGAAACCTCCGCTCGACTCAGCCACTCTTGCTATGCCCCACTTGTCCACAAAAAAATCAGTGGATAAAGCTGTAAAGGGAAAGATGGCAGAATAAAACGTCACACACAGCAGCGTGACATACCAGAAACTGGGTTTGAATTTTTTTATATCTGAAAACACAATTTTTTCTTCTGCGGTCTCATCTTTGAGACCGAGCACTTTTTCTCCCTTTCTGTCCATGATGATATAGAATATATTGGCGATGAGAGAAAGGCCGCAGAGAATAACGGCTGTAAAGAGAGCGTATCGAAAACTACCGTAATGGCTGGTGATCAGCTCCCCTGTATTGAAGGCAAAAAGAGTACCCAGCCTGCTAATGGTCAGAGCGAGACCAAAAGAAAGGGCCAGTTCTTTATTTTTAAACCATCTGGCTAATATAGCGCTCTGGGCCACAATAAGAGGTTCAGAGCCTGCTCCGAAAATAAATCTCCCAAGAAAAAAAACCGGAAGGGATTGAGCTGTCCAGACCAGGGCTGCTCCTGCCAGGACCAAAACAGAGAACATGATGCTGGCTTTTCTTGTTCCCAGTTTGTCTATGAGGAAACCACCGGCCAGAACAAAGAGTATGGCAGCGATATGATACATTGTGTAAAAGTTGCCCAGTGTACTCCTGGCTGCACCGATTTCCTCTATCAGGGTGGGGGCAATGGCGCCCACTATATCATAAGCAAAATAACTTCCAAAGCTGAGAGCGGCAATAAATATCAGTATGGCAAACCTGTAACCGGCCTTAGAAGGGTGAAAAAACCCTCCCGTTTCTTGATGAGTGGTGTTCATGTTTCTCTGTTTCTTCAACGCTTATATCACAGCAGAAAAACCATGTCAATTTGAATCCGTTTGAGATATCATTTGGATTTTATTAGAATAGTCTATCAGGAGATAAAGAGCTGTGATAAGAACTGTTGTATCAGATATGGGGAATGTGATCCTTCCTTTTGATATTTCCGTCTTTTTAAAAAGGATTGCGAAATATTCCTCTTTGGAAAAAGAGGAAATTATGAGCATACCTGTGCTCCATGACGGATTGATCGAATCGTTTGGTAAAGGAAGGATATCCCCCAAAAGATATTATAAGGGGATGAAAGATATATTTAAGGTGGATCTCAAATTCAAGACTTTCCTCGATATTTACTGTGATATTTTTTCACTTGATTCCTCGGTATTAGAGACCTTGGCCCAACTCAAAGGAAAGCATAAATTGATCCTTCTTTCCAATACGGACACCCTGCATTTCAATTATATAGAAAAAAGATTCCCGGAAATCTTCATATTTGATGAATACATTCTTTCCTATAAAGTCGGAAGTGTTAAGCCAGAGGAGAAGATATTCAAGATCGCGATAGAAAAATCAGGAGCAGAACCTCAAAACATTTTGTTTATCGATGACATGGAAGAAAACATCCGGGTGGCTGCAAAAACAGGTATGAAGACCATCCACTTTAATTCCAAAACAAACCTAAAAGCTGAACTGGAAAAGTTCGGGATATTTTCTTAGTCTGGATTATTCTTTGGATATTTTTACGCAAACCTGTCTTTGACTATAGGGGTAACGTCAAGTAATTTTTCTTTTTGGTTTGTTTTGATTTTTATGGGATTCATCTTGAAAAGAGATCCATATTTTAGCATAAATCTGTTTTAAAAAAAAATTTTATTTTATTCTTGACAATGAAGAAAAACATATATACATTTGTTATGCAGCTACAATATTTAGTGTTTTTAATGTCAGTTATACACAACATATGGCTATTTTTGTTTGGTAAGCTTTTTGGGATGGAAATAAGCAAATATGAAAGGAGGCCTTGGTGAGCGGCACTATTTCAAGGATTAAAAAAAGAGACGGGAAAGTAACTGATTTTATTCAGGATAAGATTACCAAAGCTATACACAAAGCTATGGAATCTAAAGGCATTATGGATGAGAGTATGGCTAAGAGTGTCTCTGATATTGTGATGTTCGTGCTTGAGGATAAATTCGGTGGATACACGGTCCCGTCTGTGGAGCAGATACAGGATATTGTTGAAATGGTGTTGATGAAACAGGGATATCATGAGGTTGCCAAGGCTTATATTCTCTATCGGGACAGGCACAAAGATATACGCGAAGCAAAGAGAATAGGAATAAATCTGGAAAGATTGATTAGAGATTATATAAATGATCATGACTGGAAAGTCAGGGAGAACAGCAATGAAGGGGACATGAGCTTTTCAGGCTTGAATGCCAGGATTTCTGGAGAAGTCCTGGCTAATTTTGCATTGAATCAGATTTATTCCGAAAATGTAAAAAGAGCGCATTTGAAAGGGGACCTGCATCTTCATGACCTCTCCTATCCCATAGTCGGATACTGTGCGGGCTGGTCTATGGAAAATTTGTTAAGGGAAGGATTCGGGCATGTTGCGAATCAGGTCCACTCATTTCCGGCAAAGCATATGGAGACAGCGACGCTTCATATGGTTAATTTTATAGGGACCATGCAGGGAGAATTCGCCGGCGCCCAGGCCTTCTCCAGTGTGGATACCTTTTTAGCCCCTTTTGTAAGAGAGGACAAACTTGACTATGAAGGCGTTAAGCAGGATATTCAAAAACTGATTTTTGGTCTGAATGTGCCGTCCAGATGGGGATGGCAGACACCTTTCTCAAACCTCACTTTTGACTGGACGGTCCCGGAAGACATGAAAGACAAAAAGGTCATTGTAGGAGGTGAGGAAAAAGAGTCTGTCTACGGTGAATATCAAAAAGAAATGGATATGATCAATAAAGCGTTCCTTGAGCTCATGATGGGAGGAGATCAAAAAGGACGCGTGTTTACGTTTCCTATCCCTACTTATAACCTGACTAAAGATTTTGAGTGGGATTCGCCGGCAGCAGACCTTTTGTTCGAAGTCACGGCTAAGTACGGAATCCCTTATTTTCAAAACTATATCGGTACGGATATGGACCCCGGTGATATTCGTGCCATGTGCTGCAGGCTGAATCTTGATCAGAGAGAATTACTGCAGAGGCCGGGGAACATGTGGGGGCCGGGTGATTCAACAGGTTCTATTGGAGTTGTGACAATAAATCTCAACAGAATAGGATATGAGTCAAGCAGTGATGATGAATTCTTCAGCCGGCTTAAACAATTGATGGTTCTGGCAAAAGAAGCTTTAGAGACGAAAAGAGAAATCGTCAATAACACACTGGAGAAAGGGCTTATTCCGTATACAAAAGTTTACCTGGGGCACTTTGATAATCACTTTTCGACCATAGGTATACTGGGAATGCATGAAGCATGCCTTAATTTTTTGAACAAGGGGATCCAAGAACTGGCAGCGAAGGATTTTACAAAACAGGTGCTTCTCTTCATGAGGGAAGTCCTTAGAGATTTTCAAGAGGAAACCGGAAATCTGTACAACCTGGAGGCGACTCCGGCAGAATCGACCTCATACAGGCTGGCAAGGCTGGATAAGCAGAAGTATATGAATATCAAGACTTCAGGAACTGATAAAAATCCTTTTTTAACCAATTCCACCCAGCTTAATGTTGATGCCACAAGAGACATCTTTGAAGCTGTGGAGCATCAGAAGGATATACAGAACTACTATACTGGAGGGACTATTTTCCATGCCTTTCTCCCCGAATCTGTGGATAAAGAAACAACGAAAAAACTGGTGAGGAAGATTGCTGAAACCAAACTTCCCTATTTCAGTATCACACCCACCTTCAGCATATGTCAGAATCATGGTTATATTCCGGGTGAAAAGAGCATTTGTCCTGAATGTGGGGAAAAGACCGAGGTTTATTCCAGAATCGTGGGCTACCTGAGGCCTGTTTCCACATGGAATGACGGGAAGAAGCAGGAGTTTGCCGAGAGAAAGACATTCCAGAAAGTAGGATAGCGTGGAGTATCTCATTTTTTCCTATCCGAATTGTCCGAGTTGCGAGTCCTTAAAGAAAGAGCTTGCAAAGAGTCCATTCCCAGGAAGAGAATACAACCTTGTTGAAAAAGAGGGCAAGATGAAAATAAGGGATTATCTTAAGGTCATTAACCGGGATGAAAAGGGAGCGATAATCCTGCCGACACTGCTGATGCTGGATAACGAAAAAGTGGAAAAAGTAATAAACACCCCTCAGGAGCTTCAAAGTTGGCTGCGATCAAAGGATTAGAGAAGTTCGCTCCAAAGGATTTTCCGGGATATATTTCATCAACTATTTTTCTCGGAGGATGCAATTTTCGATGTCCTTTTTGTCAAAATCCTGATCTTGTTTTAAACCCGGGAAACCTTCCGGTCATGCCTCAGGAACTGTTTTTAGAGTTTCTTGATTCTAGAAAAGGATGGCTGGAAGGTGTGTGTGTGACTGGCGGAGAGCCGCTGATACATAAAGACTTGATAGAACTGCTGGGATTGATAAAAGAAAAAGGCCTCCGGATTAAACTCGATACAAACGGTTCTTTTCCTCAAAGATTCAGGGAAATTATCCAGAAAGGACTTGTAGACAGTGCGGCCATGGATATAAAGGCCCCTCTGGATAAATATTCATTAGCCTCGGGAATCGATGTCAATACTGAGGCAATAAAAAAAAGCATCAGTATTTTAAAAAAATCAAACATTGAGTATATGTTCAGGACGACCGTTGTCCCCGGGCTGATCGACGAGAAAGGCATTGAAGAAATAGGCAGGATGCTGGAAGGCGGACCTCTCTTTCAGCTCCAGCAATTTTCTCCGGAAAACACCTTGGATGAGTCTTACAGAAAAATAAAACCCTACCCAAAGGAAGAGGTCCAGAGATTCGGAAGGATAGCTGAAAAATACTTTGCAAAAGTAAATCTGGAGGGAATCTAAAGATGAAGTTAAAAATAAAAAAGATAAACAAAGATGCGAAACTCCCATCCAGAGGCCACCGGGGAGATGCCGGACTTGATTTGTTTTCCTGTCAGGAATGCGAACTGGAACCCTTTGAAAGCAAGGCTGTCCCGACGGGAATCAAAGTTGCGGTCCCGGAAGGATATGCCGGTCTTATCTGGGATAAAAGCGGGATCTCTCTTCGATCCATCCATAGACTGGCTGGTGTGATAGATTCCGGATACAGAGGTGAAGTGAAAGTGGTTCTGATAAATCTGGGAAAAGAAACATTTAAGATAGAGAAAGGGATGAAAATAGCCCAGCTGCTTATCCAGCCTGTCGTAGGTACGGATGTCGTAGAAGTCAGCCGTTTAGATGAGACCACACGAGGACAAAGAGGATTTGGAAGTACGGGAAAATACTAGAACCAGTAAAAGAGAGCGCATTCCGTAAAAAGGTTGTGATTGAGGCAGCGGCGCAAAATGTGCCTTCTGGGTGCTGGGTTTACGGATAGGTCAGATCCATGAAAAACTTTGCAAAAAAGAGGATTTTTGTTATTCTATCCAGGCCGTCCGCTCCGGAAAACATAGGACTGGTCGCGAGAGGGATGAAGAATACAGGATTTAACCAATTGAGATTGGTACTGGATAAACCAATAAACAATGATGCTTTTAAAACAGCCGTTCATTCTGAAGAACTGTTAAAAAATGCAGGTATCTATTCCAGTCTTAAGGAGGCCACACAGGACATGAATGTTGTTTTTGCCGCGGCTTCCAGGCACAGAAAAAATTTCCCTTCCCTCACCTTTCATGGTGCTGTTGAAAAGATGATAAGTTATTCTGATGAAGCAAACATAGGCCTTCTTTTTGGAAGCGAGAGAACCGGATTGGTCACAAAGGAGATGCGCTGTTCGAATTTTAGATTTTCTATCCCTCAGACAACAAAACAGCCCTCTTATAATCTTGCTTCAGCCGTTCTCCTGACATTATTCCAGCTTTTTATAAGGGAAAGTGCTCAAGAAAAAACAAAAGGGCTGTCCCGTCCGATTTCAAGGAAAGGACAGGAAGAATGCATTCAATTGATCCTCAAAATACTCAGGGATAAAAAATTTATACACAGGGGCAATAAGGAACACATTATTGACAGGATGTATGACCTGTTCGGCAGGCTGGAAATGACTCAGAAGGACAGAAGCCTGCTTCTTGCTGTTTTTTCAAAAGGAGCGGAGGATAAAAAAACAAAGGAGGAATAATATGAGTCGAAGAAAAAAGGTTTATTTCACGGCCGTTCTGTTTCTTGTGTTTTCTTTGACTGCAGGACCGTTCCTGATCAAAGCAGGGGCCTTGGAGACGGAAAAGAGCGGGATAGAAATAGAGATACTTTATGATAATTATGTTTATACGGATGGGACCAAGGCTGATTGGGGTTTTTCTTGTCTTATAACCGGAACGGAAAAGACGCTTCTTTTTGACACAGGAACAAACAGCCGGATTCTCTGGCATAACATCAAAGAACTGGATGTTGATATGGATAAGGTGGACGCCATTGTGATCTCCCATAGTCACAGGGACCATACAGGGGGGCTCTTTTCTGTCCTTGAGAGAATTAAAGAGGTGCCTGTTTATATCCCTTCTTCGTTTCCTGACAGTTTCGTTCGCTCGATCGAAGAAAAGGGCTCAAGGGCTGTCAAGGTATCCGGCCCTCTTGAAATATGCGAAGACGTATTTTCAACCGGAGAAATGGGGATGTCCATTAAAGAGCAGTCCCTGATCATAAGAACAGAAAAAGGTTCAGTGTTGATCACAGGCTGTGCTCATCCCGGGATTGTGGAAATAATTGAGAAAGCAGATGAAATCGTTGATGAGAAAGTCACTTTTGCTCTGGGTGGTTTTCATCTTATGTCAAAGACAAAGAATCAGGTCGGGCAGATCATAGACAGATTTCATGAGCTGGGCGTCACTATGTGCGGGGCCACACACTGCACCGGAGATGAAGCCATAGGTCTTTTTAAAGAAGCTTACGGGGAAAATTATGTTCCCATGGGTGTCGGCCGGGTCATTACAATTAAGTGACCTCTGTGTTTCTTTTAAGACAATATATGAATGAGATTGATAACCCAGTTGATGAGAAAAAGAGAACCAAGGAGGATGAATCCTCTATTTAAGATTTTTCCTGTTCGAATCAATAGCTTGTTTTGATGAGCCACGGATATGACCGCTGTTCTGTAAACAATCTGACCACAGATCAATAAAAGAGTCAGTATTCCCAGCCTGTGAAAGGCGAAACTGGCCTTGAACCGGCCGTGTGCAGCTGTGACAAGGGAACGGGTCAGGCCGCATCCCGGGCATGGAAGGCCGGTGAGATTATGAAATGTGCAGACCTCAGGGATAGGCACCCTGCCCAGCATTAAATAGGGGTTTTCTTTGGTTGGAGGCTTGAGAACAAGAGATCCGGCTGTAATAGACAAACAAACAAAAAGGACTATAAAATGAGGGGTATCAGCAGGTAGATTTCTCAACTGAATGCATTTTTCACTTCTGGTTTTGTTAACACCACAAGGCACCATATCCCAATAGGAAGCCCTATGATGCAGCAGGGGCTTATGCAGGGAATCATTGCCAGTATGCTGGCGGTAAAGGCCAGGCCCCAGTGTTTGAGCTCTTTCATTTTTAGTGAAGCAAAAATAACCAATGCAGCCACTACAATCCCTACGAATGAGCTCCCTATGGCGAATGATCCCTGGAAAAGTTCCCCGATGTTGACAGGAATGTCATCGGGTAATTCAGAGTAAATGTCCGGTATACTGAGAACGCTTATCCCTATGATAAGAGAAACCAGAGTTCCCAGGCAAGAGAGGGCTCCTATAATACCCGTTATCAGAAGTCCTATGGAAGGTGCGGCGACCCGGTCTTTTATATCTTTTGAAACCGCTACCTGTTCTTTATTTTCATTCATATCCTTCTCCTTTCATTTTTTTCACTTCAAAAGACTAAATAATGGTTTTGTCCCCTATGTTTTATAAAATAGGATAATGAGAATCAGGTTGATAGTCAATAAAAAAATGCCTATCAGACAGATCTATTGATCCTGCGGCTGTTTTTATGGTTTGAGTATTATTTCAAAAGTTGACTAATACGGATAGAGGTGATATATAGAAGGGGTGTCAATTTCATGGGGTGATTTATTGTTGGCCTGTTCAGAAGAAAAATGAGGAAATTCAAGGATTTTGTTTTAAATCATTTTGAATTGTCTTTGGTCATTCTTGTCTTTATTGGTTTTATAGGGATAGCGCTTCTTGTCCAGTACAAGCTGGCCTTTCTTAACTTTTTTTTCCTCCCTGTCATCATTTCAGGACATTTTCTCGGAAAGAAGCACGGTGTGCTGACAGCCTTTTTTAGTATTCTGGTGGTGGTTTGTTATCTTTTGTTTACCGGAAAAATTTCTCAGGCTGAGAATATTTTATCCCTCGATGAGTTCATCAACCTTTTAACCTGGGGAAGTTTTTTGCTTCTCACAGGAGCTATAGTAGGGACAGCTTCAGAGCAGAGGGAAAACAGGCTAAAAAAGCTGCAGACCGCATACATTGGAATATTGGAAATCATGTTTAAATACTTGGAATATGGTGATGAGGAACAGCCTGCATCCGTAAGGATATCTCATACAGCAGGAAAAATTGCCGCAGCTGCCGGGCTTGAGACCAGGGAAGTGGAAAACATCAAATCAGCCGCTCTTCTGTCAGAATCCAGCGGTCTCCACAAAAGCCTTTCTTTCTTCTTTGAAATCTCGGATTTTTGGTCCAAAGAAAGGAAGATATCAGAATCTTCTCTGAGTGATAGAGAGAAAGTCATATTAGAATCAACCGCATCTCTTTTGGATGAAATCCAGCCTTTGCTTGAGGATTTCTATCAGCATTATGTTAAGAACGCGGCTGACCTCGATAAAGATCTGAAGAATATCAGTCTGGGAGCCAGCGCTATTGCCCTTGCGAACATATATGAGAAAATATCACAAAAAGGCCCTCCTTTCATGAACGTAGCGGAATTCGGAAGGATCAACAGCATCAAAAATCTGGGAGGCAGGACTTTTCCTGAACTTGCCGTTCAGGCCTTTGTGCTTGTGGTATCTGGAACCTGAGTGACAGCTGTTTAGGATTTTCTATGCCCGAGAGGGGTGAAGACTTTCAAAGCCTTTGGAAGTATGCTTATTTCCACCCTGTCTGTTTTTCCTAAGAGTTCTCCATTGTATTGAACAGGGAGCCTTTTCCCTTTGATGATTATTTTTTTGGCTTTATAGTGTTTTTGTGTTTTCTGAAAAGTGCCGAAGTAAATACCCGGGAAAAAAAGCAGAAATTTCAGGTTGCTTATTTCAAAAAACGTCATATCTATGTAACCGTCGTCAATTTCTGCTTTGGGCGCGACCTTCCATCCATATCCGAAATGCTTGCCTTTACCAATAATTCCGTCAAATACTTTCAGTTTAAGATGTTCCCGGTCAATATGGGCTCCTGTATCATCAAGGACATGCAGAAGCTCTATATCATGCTCTTTTCTTGATAAACGCAGCATGATCCTGGCAGCAAGAATAT
>Ga0307421_1000755_pt1 | contig 20543 bp, 17 predicted proteins | sample SalMarWE160270MG_FD_202163 | JGI IMG/M metagenome (GOLD analysis project Ga0307421, IMG submission 202163) | Salt marsh sediment microbial communities from the Plum Island Ecosystem LTER, Massachusetts, United States - WE1602-70 | ecosystem: Environmental > Aquatic > Marine > Intertidal zone >...
GGGTGGGGTCAATAAACAATCGCTTAATGTCAGTAGCCAAGGGGGAGCTTCCCGCCGACCTGCTCCTGGCCAACGCCAGAGTAATCAATGTCTTTACCGGCCAGATTGAGCCGAGTAATATTGCCATCTGCGGGGAAAAGATTGCCGGGGTGGGGGACTACCGCAAAGCTAAAGAGGTGGTGGATATGGGGGGCAGATACATCGCCCCCGGCCTCATCAACGGCCACATCCACCCCGAAAGCTCCATGCTGGATATCGCCCAGTACGCCCGTGCCGTATTACCCCACGGAACTACCGCTCTGGTCACCGACCTCCATGAGATAGCCAACGTATCCGGCCTGGAGGGGATAAGGTATATATTGAACCGCGCCCGCCGCCTGCCAATCGACCTCTTTCTGATGGCCCCCTCCTGCGTTCCCGCCACTGACCGGGAGACTTCGGGGGCAAACCTCGGCCCCGAGGAAATCCGCAAAATCTTAAGCTGGAAGGAGTGCCTGGGGCTGGGGGAGGTAATGAACTTCCCCGGCGTCATCGGAGGGGATAAGGCGGTACTCAAGAAAATTCGCCTGGCTCAAGGGAAGATTATCGACGGGCACGCCCCCGGACTGGGGGGTAAAGCCTTAAGCGCCTACATCGCCGCCGGTATCTATTCCGACCACGAGTCGGTCTCCCTGAATGAAGCCAGAGAGAAGCTGAGGAGGGGCATGTGGCTGATGCTCCGTGAAGGCTCTTCGGAGAAAAACCTGGAAGCCCTGCTGCCCCTGGTCACCGATAAGACGTTTCAAAGGTGTATGTTTGTTGTTGACGACCGCAGCTGCCTTGACCTGCTAAAAGACGGCGACATCGACGGGGTGGTGCGCAAGGCCATCCGGCTGGGGCTCGACCCGGTGCGGGCCATCCAGCTGGCCACCATTAATCCCGCCGAGTACTTCCGGCGGGCGGGGCTGGGAGCAATAGCCCCCGGCTATATGGCTAATTTAATAGTGCTAAATGATTTACCCAGGCTAAAGATTGAGCGGGTCTTCTACCGGGGCAAACTGGCGGCCAGAGAAGGCAAACCACTGTTCCCCATACCTAAAACCGGCAGGGGGCTTAGAGATACCGTCAGGATAAAGCCCTTCAGCATAGAGGCGCTGAAATACACGGCTTCCGGGGAAGCCGAGCCGGTTATCGGGGTCGTCCCCGGCCAGATAATCACCCGGAAAAAGATGGCCAAAATCAGGGCTGTACCCGACCCGGAGAGGGACATCCTGAAGCTGGTGGTGGTGGAGAGGCACAAGGCCACCGGCAATATCGGGGTGGGGCTGGTGGGCGGCTTCGGCTTGAAAAAAGGGGCGCTGGCTTCCTCAATAGCCCACGATTCTCACAATATCATCGCCGTCGGCGCCAGCGATGAGGATATAATCACCGCTATTAAGGAAATTGAACGGCTAAAGGGCGGGTTGGTGGCGGTGGCGGGGGGCAAAGCTCTGGCCAGCCTGGCACTGCCGGTGGCCGGACTTTTATCCGACCTGCCCCTGGAGACGGTGGGCAGCCAACTGGAAAAGCTGGAAAATATTGCAGCCGGACTGGGAACAAAGCTGGATTCGCCTTTCGCCACCCTTTCTTTTCTAGCGCTGCCGGTAATCCCCGAGATACGCCTCACCGACCGGGGAGTGGTGGAGGTGTAGATGATAGGATATAATAGCTAAGAAGTCCAAAAGGGGGAGACTGGCTGGTTTTTAAAGTTGGTTTTGCTTCCCACCCTCCCACCCTAGAGAGGTTAGAACCTCTCTCACTCTCCTTTGGGGGGAGAGGAACACCACTCTAAAGGGGGGTGGGGTTCCCCAAAAAGGGGGCTACCCTCTCCTCTGGGGGTGGGGTGAGAGAGTCTAAGAGGCAAAGCCTTTTGGGCGGGCGGGTATGGGAAGAAAAACAAACGCTGAAAGCGGGGCGGTGGGTGGGAAAAGATATAAAACGGGGTGGGGAATAACATAAGGGGAAGTGTCGGAATTGGCAGACGAGCATGATTTAGGATCATGTGCCGCAAGGCGTGGGGGTTCAAATCCCCCCTTCCCCACCATAAAGGAGACTAACCGCCATGAAGATAGCTAACTACACCAATACCCAGCCCACCGAAGAATTACCCGGAGTTTTCAAACGCGAGGTTATCACCGCCGCCGACGGGGCGCCCAACTTCTGCATGCGGGTCTTTGATGTGGAACCGGGCAGCTCAACCCCCTCCCACACCCACGACTGGGAACACGAGGTATTCGTCCTGGCCGGCGAAGGGGTGGTGGAAGGAGCCCAAGGAAAAACACCGATAGGCCCGGGCAGCGTCGTCTTTGTCGCCCCCAACGAGCAGCACTGCTTTATCAATACCGGCGGCGAGACGCTACGCTTCATCTGCCTCATCCCCATTAAAGAATAGATTTAAGGACAATTAAATACTTTTTCTGAAAATAGCACCAAAGGGTATTGACAAAAACCAAAATTAGTGGTATCATTTAGGTTTGTATTATGCCACTTCAAATTTCACCCTATTATGCCTCTTTATCCACCACCAGTTTGACCTTTGGCTAAGTGCTGCATTAGTACAAATTTATTTATCATCCAATTTTAGGAGTAGGTGAGAGATAGCTTTTATGTTGCCAGAAAACAGTCAACCAAACGTGCCATTTGTCTCCAGGAAATCTTACGCCAGGCTGCCCCAGATACTAGAAGTACCCAATCTGCTAAAGGTTCAGACCGATTCCTTCCGCTGGTTCCAGGAAGAGGGACTGAGGCAGCTGCTGGGGGAAATATCCCCCATTGAGGACTTTACCGGTAACCGGCTTTCCTTGAGCTTCATTGACTACGAGTTCCGCGAGCCACACCACACCGAGTACGAGTGCCGTCAGAAAGACCTGACCTACGCCACCCCCCTCTACGTCAGGACACAGCTGCTGGTCAAAGAGACCGGGGAAATCAAGGAACAGGAGCTGTTCTTCGGTGATATCCCCCTGATGACGGCCAAAGGCACCTTTATTACCAGCGGCGCCGAAAGAGTGGCCGTCAGCCAGCTGCTGCGCTCGCCGGGTGTCTATTTCTCCGTTGAAGAAGACGCCACCAGCGGCCGCCGGTTGTGCCACGCCAAGCTAATCCCCATCCGCGGGGCCTGGCTGGAGTTTGAGACCAGCAACCGGAATGTAATATCAGCCAAGATTGACGGCAAGCGCAAGATCCCCATCTCTACCCTGCTGCTGGCTATCGGCTACAGCGGTGAAGAGCAGGTGCTTGAGCTGTTCAACCGGGAGGATAACGACCCCGACCACCAGTATATTAAAGCCACTTCAGAGCGCGAGCCCCTGGTTAAAGACGAGCCGGAGGCATTGCTCGACATCTACCGCAAGCTGCGCCCCGGAGACCCGCCTAACATTGATAACGCCCGCAAACTGGTCAAAAACCTGTTCTTTGACCCCGTGCGCTACGACCTGGGGGACGTGGGGCGGTATAAGCTCAACAAGCGGTTGAGGCTGGATGTCCCGGAGAGCCAGCGGGCGCTGACCAAGGAAGACATCGTCGAGATAGTAAGGCACATTATCCTGATTAATAACGGCCACGACACCCCGGACGATGTTGACCACCTGGGCAACCGCCGGGTGCGCACCGTCGGCGAGCTGATTCAGAACCAGTTCCGCATCGGGCTGCTGCGCCTGGAGCGGGTGGTCAGGGAACGGATGAGTATCCTGAGCACCGATATAATTACCCCCAGCGTTCTGGTCAATATCCGCCCGGTAATGGCCGCCGTCAGGGAATTCTTCGGCGGCTCACAGCTCTCCCAGTTTATGGACCAGACCAACCCGCTGGCCGAGTTGACCCACAAGCGGCGCCTTTCGGCTATGGGGCCGGGTGGGCTTTCCCGTGAGCGGGCCGGCTTTGAGGTAAGGGATGTCCACTTTTCCCACTACGGCCGAATCTGCCCCATCGAGACACCGGAGGGGCCCAATATCGGCTTAATCGGTAGCTTGGCGACCTACGGGCAGATTAACCGCTACGGATTTATCGAGACGCCCTACCGCAAGGTTATCAGAGAGTTGGGCAGTAAATCCGGTGAGCTGGCAGGCCGGAAAATCAAGGAGGCGGTTGCTGACAAAGAGGGTAAGACCATCGCCAAAGCCGGAACCACCGTTACCCCCCAGCTTGCCGCCAAGCTGGCTAAACTGGCCAAAACTAAAATAAAAGTAGTTCCCTTTGTCTCCAGCGAGGTTAATTATCTATCCGCCGACAAGGAGGACGATTATATTATCGCCCAGGCTAACGCCCGGCTTGACCCCAACAACCAGTTCGTCGATGAGAAGGTCGAAGCCAGGTACGCCGAGCGCTACGTGAGGGTGACCCCCGACGAGATACAATATATGGACGTTTCTCCCAAGCAGATAGTCAGCGTGGCCACCTCGTTGATACCCTTCCTGGAGCACAACGACGCCAACCGCGCCCTGATGGGCTCCAACATGCAGCGGCAGGCGGTGCCCCTGCTCCGCCCCGAAGCGCCGGTGGTGGCCACCGGCATGGAAGCCGAAGTCGCCAAGCACAGCGGACAGGTTCTCTTCGCCGAGCAGGGCGGGGTGGTAACCTCGGTTACCGGTTCCCAGATTGTGATTACACGCAATAAAGGCGATAAGGACATCTACCCGCTGATGAAATTCGTCCGCACCAACCAGGGAACCTGCATCAGCCAGAAAGCTCTGGTAAGCGCCGGCAACCGGGTGGAGGCGGGGCAGGTGCTGGCCGATAGCTCGTCCACCGAATACGGCGAGCTGGCTCTGGGGCAAAATGTAATCTGCGCCTTTATGAGCTGGGAAGGCTATAACTTTGAGGATGCCATTATCCTCTCTAACCGGATGGTGGAGCAGGACAAATTCGCCTCCATCCACATCGAGAAGCACGAGATAGAAGCCCGCGATACCAAGCTGGGTCCGGAGGAGATTACCCGCGATATACCCAATGTCGGCGAGGAAAGCCTGCGCGAGCTGGACGACGAAGGCATCGTCCGCGTCGGCGCCGAGGTCGGCTCGGACGACATACTGGTGGGTAAGATTACCCCCAAGGGAGAGACCGAGCTATCCGCTGAGGAAAAGCTGCTGCGAGCCATCTTCGGTGAGAAGGCCCGCGAGGTTAAAGACACCTCGCTGCGGGTGCCTCACGGCGAGTGGGGCAAGGTAATTAATGTAAGAGTTTTCTCCCGTGTGAACGGCGACGACCTGCCCGCCGGCGTCAACCAGTGGGTGCAGGTCTGGATTGCCCAGAAGCGAAGGGTTTCCGTCGGCGATAAGCTGGCCGGGAGGCACGGCAACAAGGGGGTCATCTCGCTGATAGCCCCGGCCGAGGATATGCCCTTCCTGCCCGACGGCACCCCGGTGGACATTATCCTTAACCCAATAGGCGTGCCCTCAAGGATGAACCTGGGGCAGGTGCTGGAGACCCACCTGGGTTGGGCCGCCGAGATGATGGGTATGAAGGTGCTTACCCCCGTCTTTGACGGCGCCAGCGATGTTGCTATTGAAGACGCTTTAGCCAGAGCCTGGCTCGCCCGGAAAGCCGGCGCTATCGACCTTGACCCGGCTAACGACCACCCCACCCTCCAGCCGGAGAAGGCCAAGGCCTGGCTTAAAGAGCAGGGCTACGACGGGGAAAAGGTCTTCAGCGACGAATACCCCGGGGAGGCTAAAGAGGCCTGCCTGCGCCTCTGGCTGGAAGAGATGGGCGTAGCCAGTAAGAAGCTGGACCGGGAGAAGCTGGACCAGGCAGTGGATAAGATAAGACTGGAACGGAAACTGGTCCCGCCTGTGGTGGGTAAAGCTGTTCTCCGCGACGGGCGCAGCGGCATGACCTTTGACCAGCCGGTAACGGTGGGCAGTATCTACATGATGAAGCTGATTCACCTCGTTGAGGACAAGGTTCACGCCCGCTCCACCGGGCCCTACTCACTGATTACCCAGCAGCCGCTGGGGGGTAAAGCCCAGTTCGGCGGCCAGCGCTTCGGCGAAATGGAGGTGTGGGCACTGGAAGCCTACGGCGCCGCCCACAACCTGCAGGAAATCCTGACCATCAAGTCGGACGACGTCACCGGCCGGGCCAAGACCTATGAGGCTATCGTCAAGAACGAGGATATCCTACAGCCGGGGGTGCCGGAGTCATTCCGGGTGCTGGTTAAAGAACTGCAGAGCCTGGGGCTGGCTATAGAGGTGATTAACGAAGAAGAAAAGACGACACTGACCGAGGAGATTAAAGAAGCCCAAAAACCAGAGGCCAAGCTTGAGGCTGGCGGGGAAGTAGCTGAAGCCCCCAAAGCTGAGGCAGAGGCTGAGACTACAGAAGAAGTCGCTGAAGCCCCTAAAGCTGAGGCAGAGGCTGAGACTACAGAAGAAGTCGCTGAAGCCCCTAAAGCTGAGGTAGAGGCTGAGACTACAGAAGAAGTCGCTGAAGCTCCTAAAGCTGAGGCAGAGGCTGAAACTACAGAAGAAGTCGCTGAAGCCCCTAAAGCTGAGGCTAAAACTAAGGCGAAGAAAGCTAAAAAAGCCCCTAAAGCAAAGGCGAAGGCTAAGACCGCCGAGGATTCAACTGAGCCAGAGGAAAAGGTAGAAAAAGAAGATGCTTGAGGTTAACGATTTTGATGCTATCCGTATTTCACTGGCCTCTCCGGAACAGATAAGAAGCTGGTCCTACGGGGAGGTAACTAAACCAGAAACTATCAACTACCGCACCCTGAAACCGGAGCGGGACGGGCTTTTCTGCGAACGTATCTTCGGTCCCACCAAGGACTTTGAATGTTACTGCGGTAAATATAAGCGGATACGCTACAAGGGGATTATCTGCGATAAGTGCGGCGTCGAGGTCGCACGGGCTAAAGTGCGCCGGGAGCGCATGGGGCATATCGAGCTGGCCTGCCCGGTGAGCCATATCTGGTTCGCCAAGGGGATACCCAGCCGTATGGGCTTATTGTTAGACCTGTCCCCCCGGAGCCTGGAGCGAGTCCTCTATTTCTCCCACTATATCATTACCTCAATAGACGAGGAGGCGCGCCAGCAGGCCATTGAGCAGCTGAAAGAGGCCAGCTCACAGCAAATAACCGAAAAAGAGAGCGCCCTGGAAGCCAAAGTTAGCGAGATGGAGCAGGCGGAGGCGACAGTAGAGGAGGTAAACAAGCTGCGGCAGGGCCTTGCCGAGGAAAAAACACAGCTTGAGGAGAAGCTGGCCGGCGATACAGAACTGCTGCAGGACCTGCGCAAGTTTGCCCTGCTCACCGAAAACCAGTATTACGAACTGAAACAGAGATACGGGCAGGTCTTTGAAGCCGGAATGGGCGCCGAGGCCGTTCTGCAACTACTAAAAGACCTGAATTTAGATGAAACGCGCAACAGGCTGATACAGGAAACCCGCTCCACCTCCGGCCAGCGCCGCCGCCGGGCGGCCAAGCAGCTGCAGGTGGTAGAAGCCTTCCGCCGCAGCGGTAACAAGCCGGAGTGGATGATACTGACGGTGCTGCCGGTACTGCCCCCCGACCTGCGGCCTATGGTCCAGCTCGACGGGGGGAGGTTTGCCACCAGCGACCTTAACGACCTCTACCGGCGAGTGATTAACCGCAATAACCGGCTGCGCCACCTGCTGGAGATAGGGGCGCCGGAGATTATAATCCGCAACGAGAAGCGAATGTTACAGGAGGCGGTCGATTCCCTCATCGACAACGGGAGGAGGGGACGGGCGGTCTCCATCAGCGGTAATCACAAGCTGAAGTCGCTATCCGATATGCTGCGGGGTAAGCAGGGGCGCTTTCGCCAGAACCTGCTGGGCAAGCGTGTCGATTACAGCGGACGTTCGGTTATCGTGGTCGGACCCGAGCTTAATCTTAACCAGTGCGGACTACCCAGAAGGATGGCGGTGGAGCTGTTCAAGCCCTTTATCATGCGCCGCCTGGTGGAGCAGGGGCTGGCCCACAACATCAAGAGCGCCCGCCGACTGGTGGAGAGAAACAAGCCCGAGATATTCGCCATACTGGAAGAGGTGGTGAAAGAACGGCCGGTACTGCTCAACCGCGCGCCAACGCTGCACCGGCTGAGCATACAGGCCTTTGAGCCCGTGCTCATCGACGGCAGCGCCATCCAGATACACCCCCTGGTATGCTCCGCTTTTAACGCCGATTTCGACGGCGACCAGATGGCTGTTCACGTTCCCCTGTCCAAATCGGCGGTGAGCGAAGCCAGGCAGGTCATGCTGAGCAACCAGAACATGCTTTTGCCCAGCTCCGGTGAGCCGATAGTAACCCCGACCCTGGATATGGTCCTGGGCTGCTACTACCTGACCAGCGTCATTCCCGGCGCCAGGGGCGAGGGGGCAATCTTCGGCAGCTTTGAAGAGGCCAAGCTGGCCTATGAGCTGGGGCGCATCGACCTCAGGGCTGAGATTGAGGTCAGGAAGCAGCAGGAAAACGGCCAGAGGATTAAGACCAGCGCCGGGCGAATCATGTTCAATGACGTCCTGCCCGCCGAGCTCGGCTTCTACAACGAGTCTATCGATAAGGGAATCTTAAAGCAGATAGTGACCGATTGCTATAAGCTCTTGAGCGGTGAAGATACCACCAGGGTGGTAGACAGCATCAAACATCTGGGCTTCCGCTACGCGACTAAATCGGGGACGACCATCGCCATGGGCGACATCCAGGTGCCCCCGAGCAAGCCTAAGCTGCTGGAAGAGGCCGCTGAGAGGATTGCCATTATCGACAACCAGTATAATAAAGGCTTAATCACCGAGGACGAAAAGTATAACAACACCATCGGCATATGGATGGAAACTACCGACCGCATTACCGATATCATCTCCAAGACCCTCGACCGCTACGGCGGCATCTATATGATGGCCACCTCAGGAGCCAAGGGTAACATCTCCCAGATAAGGCAGATGGCCGGCATGAGGGGGCTGATGACCGACCCCGCCGGTAAGATTATTGACTTCCCGATTAAGTCGGGGCTGCGGGAGGGCTTGAGCGTTCTGGAGTATTTTATCTCCACCCACGGCGCCAGAAAGGGGCTGGCCGATACCGCTTTGAGGACTTCGGACAGCGGCTACCTTACCCGGCGACTGATTGACGTTGCCCAGGATGTGATTACCCGCGAAGAGGACTGCGGTACTAACGATGGAATGTGGATATCGGAACCAAAGGAAAAGGAGCTGCTGCCTTCGTTCGCCGAGCGTATTATCGGCCGGCTGGCGGCGGCTAAAATAATTAAACCCAAGACCAAAAAGGTCATCTTAGTTGACCGTAACGAGGAGATTGACGAGCAGAAGGCCAATGAGATTATCGCCGCCGGCATAACCAGCGTCTATGTCCGCTCACCCCTAAGCTGCCGCTCGCGGCACGGCGCCTGCCAGCGCTGCTACGGCCGCGACCTGGCCCGAAGGCACCTGATTGACCTTAACACCGCCGTCGGCATCATCGCCGCCCAGAGCATCGGCGAGCCGGGCACCCAGCTGACCCTGCGTACCTTCCATACCGGCGGTGTGGTCGGGCTTGATATCACCAGCGGTCTGCCCAGGGTGGAAGAGCTCTTTGAAGCCAGACCGCCCAAGGGCCAGGCTATTATCTCGGAAATAGACGGCACCGCCGAGGTGAACGAGATTGACGAGGGTAGAACTATAAGAATCACCAGCGCCGAGATGTACCGCGATGAATACCCGCTTCCCGCCGGCTGGCAGGTTATGGTCAAGAAGGGGCAGTGGGTCGATATCGGCGCCGAGCTGGCCAGCCCGCCTGTTGAGAAGGAAGATCCAAAGAAGACGGTAGCCCTGGCCACCGAGGCTAAACCGATTGTCGCCTCGGTCGCCGGAGAGGTAGTCATTGAAGACGACAAGCTGTCCATCAGCTACATGGAGGAGGAACAGCAGGAGTACACCATCCCAGCCAGCGCCCACATCCGGGTCCAGACCGGGGACAAGGTAAAGGCGGGGCAGCAGCTCACCGAGGGCTCAATCAACCCGCAGGATATACTGCGCATACTTGGCAAGGAGGCCACCCAGCAGTACCTGGTGGATGAGGTGCAGAAAGTGTACCGCTCCCAGGGAGTGACCATCAACGATAAACACATCGAGGTCATCGTCCACCGCATGCTTTCTAAAGTCCGCATTGATTCCTCGGGCGATACCGATTTAGTGCCCGGCGAATTGATAGATATTTTCCGCTATGAAGATATCAACGCCAAGGTGCTGGCCGAAGGTGGCGAGCCGACTACCGCCCACGTGGTGCTTATGGGCATAACCAGGGCTTCGCTGAATACCGATAGCTGGCTGGCGGCCGCTTCCTTCCAGGAGACCACCCGGGTGCTCACCGAGGCCGCCGTCAAGGGCGAGATCGACCGGCTGGTGGGGCTTAAAGAGAATGTAATTATCGGCAAGCTGATTCCAGCCTGCTACCCGCTCCCCGAGGAACCGCCGCCTCCGCCAACTGAGGAAGGCGAGGAGATGCCAAGCTGGGTAATCGGGGATATGCCAAGAGCAGCCGACAGGGAGACGCTGGGCTTCGCCCCTATCGAGATGCCGGCCGTCGAGGAGACGCCGGAACTAACCACCGAGGAGACACCGGCTCCGGCAGCCGAAGAAACACCAGTCGCCGAGGAAGCTCCGGCCGCCGAAGAGGCACCGGATTCCGCGGCTGAGAAGGTCGAGGAAGAAGAGACCACCGAATAGCTGGCCGGCAATATAGCTTGTTTATAAAAGTCGCCCCAAATAAAAAGCGGGCGGCTTTTCCTTTTATGCGGCTGTGATGTGCTATAATAGGCTAAATTAACACGTAGGGGTAAGGTCAAATAGAGCGCATAATTTCCGGCAAGCCCGACACCGAGGACGTAACCCTGGACACCAGCCTGCGGCCCCGGCTCTTCAACGACTTCATCGGCCAGGACAAGATTAAAGATAATATCAATATTGCCATAACCGCCGCCAGGGGCAGGGAGGAGGCGCTGGACCACGTCCTGCTCTACGGCCCGCCCGGCCTGGGCAAGACCACGCTGGCCTATATCATCGCCGCCGAGATGGGGGTTAACATCAGGATTACCTCGGGCCCGGCGGTGGAGCGCACCGGAGACCTGGCGGCTATCCTGACAAATTTGCGCAACCACGACATACTCTTTATAGATGAAATCCACCGCCTGAACCGGGCGGTGGAAGAGGTGCTCTACCCGGCCATGGAGGACTTTGCCCTGGATATTGTCATCGGCAAGGGGCCCGGCGCCCGCAGCCTGCGCCTGAACCTGCCCGATTTTACCCTCATCGGCGCCACCACCCGCTTTGCCCTGCTCAGCCCCCCTTTAAGAGACCGATTCGGCGCCGTCTATCGCCTGGATTTCTACGACCCGGAGGCGATAGAAAAAATACTGCAGCGTTCGGCCAAAATACTCAAGGTAAAGGCGGAAAAAGAGGGGCTTAAAGAGATAGCCCGCCGCGCCCGGGGCACCCCCCGCGTGGCCAACCGGCTTTTAAAGCGGGTGCGGGACTACGCCCAGGTGAAGGCGGACGGCATAGCCACCAGAGAGGTGGCCGTGGAGGCGCTGTCCAAATTAGAGGTGGATAAAATCGGCCTGGATGAGATAGACCACAAGCTGCTGCGGACCATCGTGGAGAAGTTCGGCGGGGGGCCGGTGGGGCTGGATACCATCGCCGCCTCCATAAGCGAGGAGGCCGATACCATCATGGATGTCTACGAGCCTTACCTGCTGCAGCTGGGCTTCCTGGAGCGGACTCCCCGGGGGCGGTTAGCTACCGAGGCCGCCTATGAGCATCTTGGGCTGCCCTATAATAAAAGACCCCCGCAGGGCACACTGCTTTAACCCCCCACCTGTTCTAAAGTCGTTTTATTTCCCACCCCCTCCCAACGGGTGTTTATCTTCCCACCCTCCCACCCTCATAAGCTGCGCTTCTATACCTTTTTTGTTCCTCCCCCCATTGGGGTGGGGGGAAAAGGAGGGGCTAATCTCTTTCCTCTGGGGGTGGGGCTAGAGATTCTTAAAAGGTGAAACCTTTTGGGCGGGTGGGTATGGGAAGATAGAGAACTGTTGGAAGCGGGGTGGGGCAAAGCCCCCTTGATAAACAACCTCCGATAAGTCTAATATTATAAAGTGAAAAAACTCCTAATCCACAGCTGCTGCGCCCACTGCGCCGCCTATACCGTAGAATACTGGCGGGAGCAGGGCTACGATACCAGCGCTTTCTGGTACAACCCCAATATCCACCCCTACACCGAGCACCAGCACCGCCTGGAGGCGATGCAGTCTCTGGCTAAAACAATGAACCTGCCCCTGATAACAGCCGAAGGCTACGACATAATCGAATATTTCCGCCAGGTAGCCGGGCATGAAGCCGAGCGCTGCCGATTTTGCTTTAAGCTGCGCCTTTCTAAAACGGCTGAAACCGCTAAAGAGGCGGGCTTTGACGCCTTTACCACCACACTGCTAATCAGCCCCCAGCAGAAGCACGAACTGATTAAAGAGGCCGGTGAGGAACTGGAAAAAGAAACGGGGGTTGATTTCCTCTATGCCGACCTGCGCAAGCGCTACTCGGACAGCCGCCACATCACCAAGCCTATGGAACTCTACCGCCAGCAGTACTGCGGCTGTGTCTACAGCGAGTGGGAGCGCTACGCCGATATAACCATAAAATAAGGGGGTCTCTTTTTAGAGACCCCCTCTGATACCGGATATAACCGCCGGTTTATTCACCGGGTAAATATACTATCACCCTACTGGCCATCATGTTCTCAGCGTCATAGACGGCGCGGGCCAGCTGCCCCTCCTCCACGGCGATAAAGCCGTTGAGAGCGAACACCGTGTCCCGGTTATAGCGCAGGGTAACCGCCTCACCATCATCAGGAGTTATTTCTATGGTCTCTGAAGAAGCATCGGTGATAGTGCCGCCGACATGGGCGCGGGCGGCCGGCTTTATAATCAGCACCCACTTGGCCAGGCTTTCACCATCGGCTAGCCATACCACCACCCTGTCGCCGACCTCAATATCACTGAATTCGGCCTTTTCGCCGAAGGGGCGGCTAACCGGCTGGAGCTCTATGGATACAGTTTCCGTTTGAGCTACCTGGTTCTGAACCCTTAACCTTGCCTGCTGAGGCTCAACTACAGGCACAGTTTCCGTTTGAGCTACCTGGTTCTGAACCCTTAACCTTGCCTGGTTCTGGACTAAAGCCCCGGCCCTTACCCTGTTCTGAACGACCAGACCCATGTTTTGCTCAACCTGAGCGTTAACCTCTGCCTGATTCCTAAGCCTGAATTGCTGAGCCAGAGCTGTAATCCGCCCCGGCGCATCCAGCATGAAGTATTTGGTATTTTCGTCTACCCTTATCCCTATCTCATCCTCTCCGGACTGAACTTTAAAGTATGCCTGGTTTTCCTCATCAACTTCGGTTACCGTGCCCCTGACTATACTGGCTTGAAAATCCTCGGTCCAAGGGAAAGATTCATCCGGGGCGGCCAGTGCGGGCAGGGCCAGACCCAAGACCAGACTCAGGGCTATGATTGACGCTACAGCTACTTTTAAAACCGACATTTTACTCTGACCTCCTGTAATTTAGGCTCTCTTCCGGGGGCTAGAATCCGCCGGAGAATGTCCCACAGTTTTTTCATCTAAAACCTCCTGCTTAAAGACTATGGTCAGTCCTGAATGGCGTAAGCCACCTGAACGGTAAGACTGAGCTCTATCTCCCCGGGGCTGATGGGCGTGGTGGGCGCTGGTACTGGTGCCATTGCTTCCATCCCTGCATCCCGATAGACAACGGGGGGATATATGGTGCCCTCAGAGATGTAGGTGGGCTTGCCCAGATTAACCCCGGCCAGGTTGGCCAGCTGCCCGGCCTTGGCCCTGGCGTCAGTTATTGCCTTCTGGCGGGCCTGTTCGTAGTAGGGGGTGGGGTCATCCACCGAAAAGCTGATGTTATTGATGCGGGTGTAGTCTCCACCGGCGGCGGCCACGGCATCAATAACCGGACCGGCCTGCTCTATATCCCTTATCTTGGCGGTTACCATATTAGTCACCCGGTAGCCAATAATAACCGACTCGTCCTTGTAATCGTCCCACCTAGTTACCGGGTAGATGCTGAAATGCCGGGTCTGGATATCCTTTTCATCCACGCCGCTGTCGGCCAGGGCCGTCCTCACCGCATCCATGGCTACAGCCGCCTGAGCCTGGGCTTCGGCAACCGTATCCGCCTGAGCTTCAATACCCAGGGACAGGGTAGCGATATCCGGGGTAACGGTGACCTCGCCGGTGCCGTTTACCCAGATACCCGACTGCTGGCTGTTTATATCCACCGTGCCGATAGTGGTCGGGCCGCCGGTGCAGCCGGAAAAGCCGACCACCGCCAGCATTAGAACCAGGCTTACCGCTACCAACCAAAACTTTTTCATCGCTTGCCTCCTTAAAATTTTTTGCTCCACATATATATAACGAAAAAGCCGCCGAATAGTTAGGCGGCTTAAACGATTTTGAAAAAATCTCCGATTACTCTAAAGCATCAAGGGCTTCCTCATAGCCGTCTTCCGATACCGCAAGCGCCCGGCGCAGGGCCGGCTTTACCGACTCTGGCATCTCGTCCAGCGCGGCGCGCAGCACCGCCCGGTTACTGGCGGCATCAGACGCCAGCGTGTTCCTCAGTTGAGCCTGATTACTATTCTGGTCATCAGCATCCCGACCGCCCCAGCCCTTCCCCGGCCCGGTTATCGCTACCGGCGGTGCCGGTTGGGCTTCCTCAGTTGGAGGTGGCGGTGTCGTCGTTGGTGCCGGCGGGGCGGCAGCTTCTTCCGGCGGCGGTGCCGCTGGCAGTATCCCCGGCAGGCTCACCCCTCCCCTCCCCTCAATCAGAACCACCAGCAAATCCAGCTTATCATCGAGGCGCTCGGTGATTAGCTCTACCTGCTGAACATCGCCTTTATTGGCCATGTAAGCTATCTCGGTCACACGCCGGTCGGCCAGCTCGGCACAAAGCCTGGCCTTGCCCATCTGTGAGGGGGTCAGCGTCAGCCGCACCTGCTCGGTGGCCAGCTTTACCGAATAGAGAGGGCTATCGGGCATGCTGCCATCGGCGGCAAAAACCGTGCCTCCCCCACCCAGCACCAGGACCAGAACTATGGCCAACACCGTTGCCCAGCGCGGGAACCAGCCCCACGATGTGCGGCTCTTACCAGCCGCCATCTCTTTTAACGCCGACTGGAACTGGTACCTAGCTCTGGCCCTGAAATCGGGGCGGGGCTGGACAGTCGACGCCTCCCTGGCCGCCAGAGCCGTTTCCAGTAACGGCTTTAGCTCGGCGGCCTGTTCGGGGTAGCTCTGGAGACACTGCTCCAGGCTTTCGCCCTTAACCAGCAGCCGCTCCAGACATTCGTTTAATATGTTATCAAATTCTTTTTTATTCATTTTGCGTCACCGATAGCGCCCGGCGCAGGGCGACAATGCCGCTGTGCTGTAACGCCTTTACCGCCCCCTGGCTCTTGCCCATTACCTCGGCCACCTGGGCGATGGAAAGCTCGCTGGTAAAACGGAGCGAAATCACCTCGCGCTGGGCATCAGTCAAATGCCGGGCAGCCGCCAGAACCCGCTCTATACCCAGCTTACGCTCGGCGGCCTGCTGGGGGTTATCACCGGCGCTGGCCAGATTTTCCTCCAGCGGCACCACCGCCTTCTTTTTCTTTCTCAAATAATCAACCACCTGATTGTGGGCAATGCGGTAGAGCCAGGCGGAGAAGGGCTTACCCCTCCACTTGAAGGAAGAGATGGACCGGAGTGTGTTTAGGAAGACCTGCTGAGTCAAGTCTTCTGCCTCCACCGCATCTCCTATCTTGAAGGTTATATAGCGATAAATCCTATCGAAATACTCCTCATATATCTGGGCAAAAGCTTCCTGGTCATGCTTTTGCGCCCGGCGTACCAGGCTTTCCTCGTCTTGCACCTGACAACCCCCGAATGTACAAACTGGTTATCCTGTGCATATAGTATAACGAAGCAGGTGGTAAAAAGATAGTAAAAGGGGGGAGACTGGCCGGTTTTTAGAGGTTATTTTTCTTCCCACCCTCCCACCCTATAGAAGTGATACTTCTATCAATTTCCTCTTGGGGAGAGGATATAATCCCCCCCTGAGGGTGGGGAAAGAAAGGTCTTATAGGGGCACAACCCCTGTAGGGCGGGAAAAGATATAAAACGAGGGTGGGGTGGGAAGAAAAACGAAGTTATGTTAAAATACCCGGGAATCTAGATTAGGAATTAAGAAGTTGGCTTTTATTATACGCCCGATGCGCCAGGAAGACCTCCCCCAGGTCAACGAAATTGACCACGAGGCCTTCCCTACCCTGTGGCCGCCGCCCAACTACCAGCGGGAGCTTGATAACGGCCTGGCTCACTACATCGTGGCCTGCGATGATGAGATAGAGTATCAGCCGCCGAAAGATACCCCCCAAAGAGGCCTTTCCGGGCTGATCGCCAGGATGAAACCCCTTTCTAATCACCGCAAACCATCAAATAACGAAGTCCCCCCGAAAGCCAGGGAGTACATCTATGGCTTTACCGGCCTGTGGCTGATGGCCGGGGAGGCCCACATAACCAACATTGCCGTGCGGGAGAAGCACCGCCGCCAGGGGATGGGCGAGCTGCTGCTCATCTCACTGATAGACCTGGCTATAGAGCTGGGCGCCAAGCTGGTCACGCTGGAGGTGCGCGCCTCCAACATAGACGCCCAGAGCCTCTATGCCAAGTACGGCTTCGTGGAAGTTGGTCTGCGCCGCGGCTACTACAGCGACAACCGGGAGGACGGGGTGCTTATGACCATAGAAGATGTCACCTCATCTCCAGTTCAGGCCAACCTCCGGCGGTTGAAGCAGGCCCACGCCCAAAGATGGGAAATGACTGCCCACATTATTGCTCTTTAAGATACCCCCGCCGCCAGACTAAGAGGCTATTGACAAAAGCAGAAAAAGGCGGATAATACGATTCATACGCCAAAGCACCCCCTTAATCTAAAAAAGGAGAGCCGCCATGAGTGATGCCGAAAGAGGCGAGCACAAGATAAGGGTTCGCCCCATGGAACCCATGGATATTGACAGAGTTTTAGCCATCGACAGTAAAATCACCGGGACGCGAAGAGCGGCCACCTATACCGATTTGATTATCGGCGACCTGGGGAAAATCCCCGATCTTAGCTTTGTCGCCGAGGTTGACGGCGAGGTGCAGGGCTTTCTGCTGGCCCGGCGAGCCTATTTCGGGGAACCTTTTGACGAAGTGGGCATGATTCACATACTGGGTGTTGAGCCCGACTACCAGCGGCTGGGTGTCGCCACCCAGATGGTCAATGCCCTGGTTGAGACCTGCCAGGAGAAAAGGCTCAATGCCGTGCGGATAATGATTGACGAAAGAGACGACCAGCTACAGAGCCTGTTCCAGCAGCTGAATTTCCGCCGGGGAAAGCTGGTCGACTACACCAAGAAATTAAAAAAGGCAGAGTAAACCGGCCATAGAATATAGTTCAAGGAGCTTTGCTGCCGCCTGATTTGTCTAGCTCTTTCTGCCTCTTATTTAGCTCCAGCCATTCCTTTAATCCCTGCTTACTCCTGGCCAGCGGCTCTTTTAAGCGGTCTACCTGAATGCCGACTAAGTAACTCGACGACTTGTGCTTTTTGGCAGCCTCTATTTCACTATTAAATTCTTCGGCGATCTCATAGGCACCGGCCAGGGTGTTGCGCAAACCCTGGTCAATATAATCTATCTTATCCTTGTTTGCCTTCCAGATGCCGGCCTTAAACTTCTTCGCCTGCCACTTGAAGAGGAAGGTTTCCATGAGCTTATGGTTATAATCTATTTCCGATATCAGGCTGCGAACTAACTGCTGCTGCCGCTTCTGCTCCTGCCGCTTCTTGAAAACAACATTAAATATAATAAAAGCGACTACCGGTACCAGGTAGGATAAAACCTGACCTATTTCTTTCCAGTCAAAATCCAAGGTTGACCCCTTATGGCTAAATCCGAAATTTAATTAAACCATAAACCGATAGCCATGTCCAACGGGTGATAGGTCTAAAACATTGAACTAAAGTGCATAAATTGCTATAATGCAAGTCTATCCCATTATGAGTAAGGGGAGGGTGATTATCATGGCGAGTAGCAACGAAGGCGAAGTAACCATCAGACCCATGGAGAAGGGGGATATTAACGACATTTTAGCCATCTACAGCAAAATCAGGGAGGAGAAAATACCCGGCGTTAAACGGAGCCGCTTAAGCTACCGGGGCGACATGACCTACGACGAGGTAGCCTCAACCAACCCGGGAGGTCCGCTCGACTTAAGCCTTGTAGCCGAAGCTAATGGTAAAGCAGTTGGCTTTATCTGGAGCGGGCTGGCCTACGTGGGCATACCGATGGACGAAGTGGGCCTCATCTACGTGTTACTCGTTGACCTCGACTACCAGAAAAAGGGTATCGCCAAAAAACTGGTCGAGGCGTTATCTAAGCGCTGCCGCGACCGAGGGGTTAATACGGTGCGTGCCATCATCGACGAACGCCACTGGGAGCTTCAGAACTATTTCCAGAAGCTGGGCTTTCGCCGCAGCGAGCTTTCTCTCTACGCCAAGACCACTAACGGTTAAGCCGGCTTTCCCCCGCCTACGCCGCTAGGTAAGGTGAACATTGGGAAATAAGGCGTTGGCTATCAGCCCGGCGATGGGAGGGAAGAAAAAGGTACAGACCAGACGAATCAGGGTGAACTGCCATCCCAGTATGGCTATATCCAGCGGCAACCGGCTGACCGCCCATAATGACCATGCGGTTACAAAGGCCACCATGGTGCCGACACTCGCCCCCACCCGCAGCAGACCGGCAGCAATGGGGAGACAGACATAGGGGCCGCCGGGCATAAAACCACCAACCACGGTACCGATTAAGATACCGCGGATACCGGACCCCTCTCCTATCCACGTGGAGATTATCTCGGTTGGCACCAGAACCGGAATCATGCCAGCGATGATGAAGGCGAAAATCAGCAGTGGGAGTATCTGTATGAGCAGGACTCCTCCTGATTTCAAGCCCAGTATATGTTCTCCCCCGCCCTTCTGGTAGCCAATAACGAGCAGGGCAATAGCAATCACACCCATTACTATAGTGGGAATAAGCATTCCTGAAAACCTCCTGTTATTACTCATCCGATTCTCTCCGTTTACCTTCCGATACTACCGCATTATACGCCTTGAGGGTTAACAAAATCTAGAAGCCAATCGCTTGACAGCCAGTGCTATAATACTGGCACAGAATAAAACTACAAGGAGGGAGAAAATGCCATCTTATTTCAAGGCTCTAGCCACCATAACTGCCTGGGTCCTGTTTATCGCGGGGTGGGGACACATTTTGTCATCTTCTATGCAGTGGGCTGCAGTTGGGTTTACGACAGCAGACTGGGAGCCCCAAGCTGCTTTTATTGCAATTGGTACAGCTTCCTTCGCTTTGTCAGTGGTCGTCATGATACTCAGGAAGAAGATGGAGTAGAGAGAAAAATAGTTGACAGCCAGTGCTATAATACTGGCACAGAATAAAACTACAAGGAGGGAGAAAATGCCGGATATATTCAAAGCTCTAGCCACCATAACTGCCTGGATTCTGTGGATTGTTGCACTGGTAATGGGGTTCAGCGCCTTTGCGATGGGCATTATCCACGGAGACCTGTTCGGTGCTGAGGCAACACCAATGTCATACGCCGCAATTTTTGCCGTTGCCGGTTTCTATGCCCTTGCAGCAGTAGTGATTATGATACTAAGGAAGAAGATGGAATAAGGCGGCGCTAACCGCTTTTCTTTAGCAGCAGACATATATTCCTGGAAAACAGCTTTACCGGGAAGCGGTAGGCGCTTTCCGGAGAAGATTTTATGACCTCAAAGCCTGCCCCCTCTGCCAGCCTTTCCAGTTCACCGTAGGAGAAGAGGTAGTAGCGGCGGTAGAGGGTCTGGCCCTTCTTACGCCAGGGGATTTTTACCTCTCTGTGTTTGAGCCAGAAGCGGGGCTGGCCGCGGTTCCACACCGTGATAAAGGCCTCAGCGCCGGGTTTTAAGACCCGCTTAAGTTCAGCCAAAGCCGCCTGATGTTCCCCGCCCATTAGATGGTGGTAGGTGGCCACCGATATTGCCCAGTCAAAGGTTTCATCGGGGTAGGGGAGGCGGCAGACATCGGCCAGCGTCAGTTCAACATTAAAGCCGAATTTTTGGGCATACTTTTCGGCGAATTTGAGCATCTCAGCGGAGAAGTCCACCCCGTATAGCTCGAAGCCGTCTTTAAAGGGCAGGAAATCGGGGCCGTGGGCACAGCCCAGGTTGAGCAGTCTGCCCTTCCGCCAGCGCTCTGCCAGCGCCTCCAGTTCGGTGCGGAATATAGACCAGTGCCGGAAGTTATACCAGCCGGGGGCTATCTGATTAAATATATTTCTGTTTTCGGTCACCCTATCCCCACGTTTTTTTAATATGGTTATTTTTCCCACCCTCCCACCCTTAAGAGGTTTCACCTCT
>Ga0307421_1000768_pt1 | contig 20424 bp, 22 predicted proteins | sample SalMarWE160270MG_FD_202163 | JGI IMG/M metagenome (GOLD analysis project Ga0307421, IMG submission 202163) | Salt marsh sediment microbial communities from the Plum Island Ecosystem LTER, Massachusetts, United States - WE1602-70 | ecosystem: Environmental > Aquatic > Marine > Intertidal zone >...
GGCGCGGTCTTGGCGATGGCATTACCTTCTTCGTCCTGTAAAATCAGTTTCTACCCCTAAAATATTTCCTATCGTAGCTATCGGGTATATGGGCAACAATATTTATCCTGCCCGGGCTGGAGAAATCCTTCGTGCTTTTGTCCTGAAACGCAAAGAGGATATCTCTATCTCTGCTTCTCTAGCAACCATTGTAGTAGAGCGTGTCTTTGATGGGGTGGTCATGCTGGGATTTGTCTTTTTAAATCTCCCTGAATTGGCGACACTAACCGGAACATCAGGCTTCATTGGCAATATTCAAACCCTTGCATTATGGGGATCCGCCGCGTTTTTAGGCGCGCTGGCAGTTTTCTTGGCGGCTGCCATGTTCCCTTCTCCTGCTGAGAAAGTGATCATAAAAACAATCAAGGTCCTGCTGCCTGAAAAATTCCGAACGAAAGCAAATGAAATTGTACTGCGGTTCATGAATGGATTGGAGTCCCTCCGGTCACCCAGGGAAGCGATTATGGTTTTATTAACTTCAATCGTAATCTGGCTGCTGGAAACCGGAAAGTACTGGTTTGTGATGCAGGCGTTTGATTTTCAGGTCAGCTTCTTTGCATTAATGCTGATGAATGGAATCGTAAACCTGGCAACAACAATACCCTCAGCGCCAGGTTATGTAGGGACGTTTGATGCGCCAGGCATCGCTGTTTTAACAGCCTTTGGTGTGGACCAGGGAGTTGCCGCTGGATATACGTTGGTTTTGCATGCCGCTTTATGGTTACCGATAACCCTCCTGGGAGCGTATTATATGCTGCGAGAGGGAATCCGCTGGCAGGGGGGAGAAATCCTTGATTCAAACCCTGATTCTACAAAAGAGGGTTGATTTAGGCGTTATAATAAAAAAAAAAAAGACATATACTGATTAAGGGTTATGTCTTGCTTGAGGAGTACTGATTATGAACCCGAAAAATAAAAAATCACCCTATCGCGTAATCATTGCTGATGATGTCCTGGAAACACGCCGGAATACCCGGTTAATGCTGGCCGATAACCCGATGGTTGATATCGTTGCTATTGCGCACAATGGCAGGGAAGCTGTTGAGTTGGCAAAAAAACACCAACCGGATATCGCACTGCTGGACATTAATATGCCAGAGATGAACGGATTTGAAGCTTACCAGGTGATGCATAAAATTTTCCCGACCATGGCCTGCGTTATTATTTCCGCAGAGGATGACGATCAATCTTTCCGATCGGCGATGAATGTGGGAGCGCGAGAATATCTGGTTAAGCCTTTCACGGTCTACCAGTTAAATAATGCTGTTAAACGAGTGGGAGATATTGTGAAAATGGAACGCGAGCAGGCAGATGTAGCAGAACGATTGCGCAAGCAGCGGGCGTCCTATTTACTTCAGCTGGCCCATGAATATTCAAAATCAAGGCGGACGGACGATGAAGCGCTGGAGGTGTTTGAACAGCTGGTTGCAAATCCACACTGTGAACTGCGCTGGCTGCGCACGCTGGCCATGCTGTACATTATTCGCCAGGATTGGCTAAAACTCCAGGTTCTGTCAGGCCGCCTTGCCAGACAGTTTGGATAAACCCCCTAACCAAAGGACAGGTTCATGAAGATTGCAGTAATCGGCGCGGGATATACTGGTTTATCTGCCGCGTATGATTTTGCATGTGCAGGACACGATGTGGTTATTTTCGAAGAGAATGATCGGCCAGGAGGACTGGCGATTGGTTTTAAAGAACCAGGGTGGGATTGGTCAGTGGAGGCGTATTACCATCATTGGTTTGCTTCTGATCAGCACATGCTGGGATTGATTGAAGAATTGGGTTTATCTGGAAAAGTTCGCTTCCAACGCCCCTATACAGTAATGCTGCATAATGGAAAATGGTATCCCTTCGATTCTGTGATCAAGGCGCTGTTATTCCCTGGGTTGGGTTGGGGAGTAAACAAGATCCGTTTTGGTCTGGTCGGATTGTATTTACGGTTGACTAAAAACTGGCAGTCGATGGAAAAAACCACAGTGGAATCCTGGATGAGAAAATGGGCTGGCACCAAGGTTTATGAAACTATGTGGGAGCCCATGCTGAAGGGAAAGTTTGAATCTCACTACAAAGAAGTAAATATGGCCTGGATGTGGGCCAGGTTTCATGCCCGAACCTCTAAGTTGGGGACATACCTGGGCGGTTTTCAGGCTTTTGCGGATGATATCTCCGAAGTACTGGAAAAATTTGGTGTGGATATCCGGTTATCGACACCCGTAAAGGGAATATCGGATAAACTGGTTGTCGAAACGGATAATACCCAGGAGAAATATGACAGGATTCTGGTGTCAACATCTCCCGGTTTGCTCTCTAAGCTGGCGACCTCACTCCCGGACTCCTACCATGCTGATTTAAAAGAATTAAAGAGCTTAGGTGCAGTTGTGCTGACGCTTTCCCTCCATAACCAGCTCTCAAAAGATGGATATTACTGGTACAACATTCCTAAGGATCAGGGGTTTCCGTTCCTGGCAGTAGTGGAACACACCAATTATCTCTCTCCTGATTATTTTGGAGGAGACCATATCATTTATTGCGGTGATTATCGTGATCCGGAACACGAATATTTTTCACTCTCAAAAGAGGAGCTTCTGGAAGTGTTTTTGCCGGCATTAAAGAAAATTAATCCAGATTTTGATCCAGGTTGGGTAAAGAAATCCTGGTTGCACCGGACAAAATATGGCCAGCCTGTTCCTGAATTGAATCATTCCAGCAATATACCACCGATAGAAACACCGCTTTCCGGCTTATATTTTGCTAGTATGAGTCAGGTTTATCCCTGGGACAGGGGAACCAATTTTGCTGTGGAAATCGGCCGTCGAGCTGCTGAGTTAATGATGCGCGGCTGAATAATCCAGGAAATGTGTAAAATAGAAGAGCACCAAGCTATCCCTGGTGCTCTTTTTTTTGACAGATATCCTTTAGCAAAATTTGTCAGACACCGACGAGAGTGATTAATGTCCCTTCTTTTGTGAGCTTCTCCACTAAAAAACAGCTTATTTTTTGAGTATAGTAGAACCACAATCGGATACTATATGCGTATCTTCCCCGGGGGATATTAGGGAATCATTGCTGCTTAGACTACGAGGAAATAGATGGACGCGGATTTGTTGAACCGCTTTGCTCTGATAGAAGGATTTACCGAAGACCAAATTAATTTACTGCATCCGTTGATTGATGATGTCACTTTTGAGACCGATCAAGTGATCTTTAATCAGGGAGACCAGGCAAAATTTCTTTATTTTGTACTGGAAGGAAAGGTATCTATTCGTTTTTACCCTGAAGATGGCCCTGTTTTATCAGTAGCGGAATTGGATGAGGGAAATGTGTTTGGTTGGTCCGCCGCACTGGGAAGTGAATGTTATACGTCCAGCGCTGTCTGTACAGAATGCGGTGTCTTTATCCGGATGGAAGGTGAAGAACTGAAAAACCTCTATCAAGAACATCCTGAAACGGGTATACTAATACTGAACCGCCTGGCTGGTGTGATTGCCCAGCGGTTGCGCGGCACACACGAGAAGGTAGTTGAGCTGCTTCATCAGGGTTTGAATAACAAATAATCCGGAGGATAGAGGAGATGGAAGAGGTACAAAAAGATCTTCGGAGCGAACAAATGGAGCATCTTATTGAAAACATTAGTGCTTATATCGAACAATATCACGGAGGATCTGCTGAACTGATTTCATTTGAAGATGATGTAGTTAAGATAAAACTGGGAGGGGCCTGTACCGGCTGTCCGCTCTCAAAAGCAACCTTGAATGGGTGGGTGCAGGGAACGATTCACCAGTTTTTCCCGGAAGTTTCAGTAGAAGATGCCGACTAGTGGGACAATAAACATAATATCCAGTGAAGGATTAGTGAAATGAGTGCTTTTTACGACGTCGTAGGCATTGTTGGTTTATTTGTGCAGGTTTTAGGTTTACTTCTGTTTGGTGTAACTACGGGATGGTTCACGCTCTACATGATTAATCAGCCGGAAAAGAACTGGCAGTTGCAGAGCATCGTGTTTAGTGTGTTCCTGGTATTTTCTGCGTTTATGGTTAAATACCTGACTCCGGGAGCATTTGGCACGTTCCTGACAGGCGCTGCTGGTGCTATGATCTACTGGGGGTTGATTAAAACAGGAAAGAAACCTGAAAAAAAGAAATAAATCTGAATTGAAAAGGGTTTCGTTTTTTACAACGAAACCCTTTTTTGATTCTTTATCAGATATTTATTATTAGTATCCGTTACAGCCCTATAGTTTGATCTAACATTCTTTCCACAGCCTGATATACTGGAGAATCGTCCTCAAGTTCCACAAGCGGAGTGCCGCTAACATCATATTTCATAACTTCCTCATCCACGGGTATTATTCCCAGGAAGGTGACATTGATGGAATCAATTTTTTCCTGGAGGATGGGAGGTATTTCACCGGGCAAACGATTTAGAATCAAATAGCAATTCTCAATATTGATTGCGAGTTCATCTTTTAATGCCACAATTCGCTCTGCCGCTACAATGCCCCGCAGGGTGGGATCACTAACTACAAATAAATGCTGGACATCTTGGGTCGTTCTCCTGCTGAGGTGCTCCATTCCGGCTTCGTTATCCATCACTACATAGGGATAATTATCGCTGAGAGTATCCAGGATATCTCTCATGTTGTGGTTAACGGCGCAGTAACAACCCGGTCCCTCTGAACGTCCCATAGCGATCAGGTCAAACCTGTTGGACTCAATCAGCAAAGAATGGATTTCATAGTCCAAGTAATCACGTTTGGACATACCTCCTGCTAGGCTGCCACGAGTAGCACCGCCATTAGTCACAGAGTTCTGCACCTGTTTTAACATGTCTTCACGGACTGCTCCCACTGTGGAATCAAGATCAACACCCAAAACCATATTGAGATTTGCACTCGGATCCGCATCAATGGCAAGGATGGGGGCGTCTTGTTTCTTTATTAAGTATTTGATGATCATAGCAGAGACGGTAGTTTTTCCTGTGCCGCCTTTTCCTGCCAGAGCAATGGTAGTAGTCATATAAGCGTTACTCCTCTAAATCATTTTTCAGGATAAGGTTCCAGTAATTTCTGAGCGATGTTTTGGGCAGCTTCCTTTAAAGAAGGTACATGGTCATAGACCGGCTTGCCCAGACGGTCGGCATCAAGAACCCCCAGGTCCATGGGAAGTGTGCCCAGAAGGGGAAGCCCGGGGGATTTCAGCTCTAGAAACTTGAGCTCTTCCTCTGTGCGGACTTTATTACCCACTAACCACAAACGTTCCAATCCGATATCTTTGGACAACGTTTTAATCTGTGCCGCGGTACCCAGACTGCGCTGGGTGGGTTCAACAACGACGATCATGGCATCCACAAAATCAACAGTTGCTCTTCCGAGGTGCTCCACTCCGGCATACATGTCAATTATTAATACTTCATCGTCCCTGAAAAGCAAATGGGTAAAGAGAGTCTTTAACATGGCGCTCTCCGGGCAGATGCAGCCCGACCCTCCTAGGTCTACACTTCCCATTTCCAGCAAGCGGACACCTTTGTGGGTGACGCTGAAACGTTCCGGGATATCATCCACACGGGGATTTATGGTAAAAAACCCACCCGAGGCTCCCGGTTTGGCGCCAGTCCGCTCTTCGATCAGGGCATCCATCTCTGCAATGGGATGAAGTTTCTCGCGCAGATAGTCAGGAAGACCAAGCGCACCAGCCAGACAAGGAGATGGGTCCGCATCAACGACAAATACATCTCGGTCCTGATCAGCATAATACTGCGCCAGGAGAGCAGCAAGGGTTGTTTTACCGGTCCCTCCTTTTCCACTGATAGCAATTTTCATCTACTTCTCCTTCTAATAATTTAATCTTGGTCGAATTCTAGATGGTCAATCTATTCATCCAGGAGTTTTCCAGTAAGCATGCTTCCTAGAATTGCACAGGCCTCCGTGGGTAAATGATAGTCTACGGTATCTTCAAATAAGAGCTTATAGGAAGGCGGAAACTCATCATCGCCTTTCCAATAAACTACCAGAATAGCTGCTAGCGGCAGTATCTGGTACTTAAAAGCGCCATCACCAAAGGATATTTTTTCTCCGCAAAGTTCAAGGCACTTATCTTCAAACGCCTGATAATCCTGGTTAAAAAATTGGAGTATTTTTTTAGCAGTATATCCCTGAAAAGCCGCATTGTAGAATTGCCCATCAGCTACCTCGGAAAACGAAATCCAGCCCCTGGAAGGCGGAGAGCTTTTGGAGGTGAAAAAATAATATAAAATCATAGCTTGGTGGACGGGCGGTAGCGACCGCTGTGTGACGTGATCTCTGGCAATATAATCCTCACTGGACAATACTACTTGATTTCCCCAATAGGAAAATTCAAATCTGCCCTTGTTCCCCCCGTCTCCTTCTTGGAAAGTTGTGCTGGTTGTAAATGCCAGCTGGTTTTTGTCCGCTTTCAGTAATTCTAAACGGAGCTCGTCTGCCCGTCTTTCCAGAGGAGCCTGGTTTTCATTCATAATTAGATCACTCATGGGATTTTTTCCTCAGTGATATGTTCCTCAATTGCTTGCTTTAATTCACCCGGCTTAAAACCAAAGGGTCCTATTCCACCCGCGTAAATGACCATTCCTTCCATATTGATCAGATACAGCCGGGTTGGCCAGGCAGCATAGGCTTTATTTACAAGGTCGTCCATTTCATCCACATAGGGCTTGATGCTGAATTGAAGAGATTCTTCACAATCACCTGCCGCCCCACGGCGTTCCTCAAGGGTTTTTGGGTCATACAAATTCCGGGATGCTTTTGATCCGGATAGATTCAATAATGCGCTCATTATGCCTTTGCCAAACCACCAGCCATCCACAGGATGGGCTTCCCTGATATAGACTCGGATGAATTGGATTTGATCGCTAAATTCCTGGTAAAGGTTGTGGAGACTCACGGTCCCCTGAACATAGGGCGGTCAGGTAAAACTTCCAAATATCAGGACAACAGACTTTTTCCCCCGGAGATCGCTCAACCGGATGGTGTTTTCGCCGCGGATATCGCTGAGTGTAAAATCCGGAGCAGGATTTCCTACCCGGGGAGCGAGTTTATTATGGCGTTTTTGCCAGGCGGCAGCTTGTTGCCGATTTTGAATTGTCCCCATTAATTCCCCAGTATATATTTATTTGAACAATATCATACCACGGGCTCAAAACAATTTCTCTCCAAGCAGAATATCCTCTGTCTACAGCTTGCCAGGAAGGAGAGATAGTTCGTTTTTCCTAGAGCATAACCCCTATTTATTCATTGACCGGATGTGTCAAGAATTGGAAGAAACCTAGTTAACACAGGTTGAGCCAATGGAATGCAGTAGCATTAGTACACTGTTTGTAGCGTGAATATTCGCGATTTCGCCGGTGCCGGTTTTTGGTGACTCGCAATTCTTCCAGTCCATCGAGCGTATATCTCTTATCCCCCAGGCAAGTTTAACGGCCGTTATGCCCGCTTAGACCGCCCTCATTACGAGATTTCCCCCTGGGCTATCTGGATTTCATACTCGCCTGACCTGGTGCATTGGGGCAATTCCCAATTGGTGATGAACCCGATGCAATACCATTGGGATGAAATGAAAATCGGGCCGGGAGCGACGCCGTTTGCCACCAAACAGGGCTGGCTGCACATCTATCACGGTGTCTTTTCCACGATGGACGGCTCCGTTTACCGGTTGGGCGCAGCGTTGCACAATTTGGAAGACCCGTCAAAAATCATCGGCGTTAGCGATGAGTGGATATTACAACCGGAAGATCCCTGGGAAGTGACCGGGTATGTACATAATGTCGTTTTCACTTGCGGCGCCATTCCTGAAGAGGATGGCACGGTTAAAATTTATTGGGGCGGTGCCGATACAGTGATGTGCGTGGGCACGGCACAGATTCAAGACCACCGATCTAGTCGTCGCAGCTCTTCAGGAACCGTCACTGCTTTTAATGTCCATACTGGCTTGAACAAAGCTTGTTTTTCACTCTTCTGGACCCTTTTTTATCTTCCTTAATACTTGCGCATATATCAATTTGCATACGCGCCATAAATTAAAGAAAGAAGGATGCAAAAACCCCAGTTGTGGAGGAGCGAAATTGCACAAATCCTAACACAACGCTGATTTGACCAGGGAATTTTATTTGTTTGTACTATAATTAATTATTGAGATGGTTCCACCTCATGCAGCTAAATATTCAGAACTCAATCTCAGCTGGGAGGTTTAATGAACTGGCGTAAAACACTGATTAAACATCAAAATCAAGCTGTCCTGTGAGTAATCTTCTTGCCGATGCTGGTGCTGATCGTTAGCCTGGCATGTATCATTCCTGTGAGGATGTCGCCGGTAGAAGAGCAGGACCAGGGGACAGTTCAACGGACTGCTGATCTGACCCTGACAGCTGTTGCACTCGGTAAGATTACTGCCACTGAACCCGCTGAAACGCCTACTGTTACTCCCAGTTCTACCCCGACTTCAACCCCGACGATTACGCCTACGCCCACACCCTGGGTGAATATTTCCGGGAACACCAACTGCCGGTTCGGTCCTGGAGATGTATATGATTTAATCAAGATCTATCTGGCGGGAGATCAAGCCCTGCTGCTAGGGAAGGATGCAGAGGAACATTTCTGGTATATCCAGGACCTGGAGCAGGATAACTTGTACTGCTGGTTGTGGGGACATTATGCCACCCCGGTCGGGGACACGGCGTCACTGCCTGTGTTTACTCCTCCCCCATCACCGACCCCATCTTTGAATTTTTCTATTGCTTATGAAGGAAGTGATTGTGGTGCCGGCAGTTGCTGGCTGTGGTTCAGTATCACCAATACCGGCGGAATTCCCCAGGAATCCGTGAAGACCTACGCAAAAAATACCGTGACCAGTGCGGATGCAACCTACAAATCTAATGTGTTCCAAACCGCTGTGGCAGGACCGGATATCTCAATAGCCAACTTTGGAGCCACAGTTTACACGCACAGCGGACAGCTGCCGAATCCGACCGGCGATAAAGTCAATGTCAATATTACGGCATGTTCCTTGGATGGTCAGAGCGGAGTTTGTCTGACGAAAAGTTTATCTATCATTCCATAGGTGGATACTTGTTCGGCGGACATTTTTCAAGGGGGAACTTTGCAGACCCCGGGGTCCAGATGCTGGAAAGAAGTGATTTTTGATGATGTTTTATTAGAATTTCCGTTCATTTTTGTTCCTAAAACTACCTCTTTTTCACCCTCTCTAATACTTGCGTAAATTCCGATATACAAAATATGTGTTATAATATACATAAAGATACATAGCAAGACAAGTATTCAGATATGCATAAAAGGAGGGCCGCATGCAACAAAGAATCGTTGGTGTGACCGAACTGCAGCGCCGGTTCCGAAAATTCTTTGATCAAGTAGCAAAGCAAAACACGCCCATCATTTTGACCCGCGGGTCGCGACCTGAAGCAGCGCTAATACCGTATGAAGATTATTTGCGTTTACAGGAGATGAAGGAAAGTGATGTTTTGGCGCGCTTCGATCAGGTTATGGATCGATTGGGAAAACTTAACGACGAGTACAGCGAAGAAGAGATAGCTGCCGATATCAAAGCGGCTCGACAGGAATAGCGGATGCGAGTTGATCCGCCCCCGGGGAACTACAGGGGAGGTGTTACTTGCCTTGAGGGATGGTAAATTCACAGTCCTGTATTCCAACGAAACCGTTATGGAAATCATTGATGTGTTGGGGCGCGATAAATTTCATTTGAAATATCACATCCTGCCGGATGACATCTCCGCTTTGATCAATTTGATCCGTTTGCGAGGAGAGGTAGTCATTCCCAAACAAAGAGTGGCTGACTGCCGGGATCCTAAAGACGATAAATTTCTGGATGTTGCCCTGTCGGGCGATGCAGACTGTATTGTTTCCGGCGATTTAGATTTGATAAGTATGAATCCTTATCGGGCTATTCCTATTATTACCCCGGCAGAGTTTTTGGCAATGATATAAGCCTGCCTACTCCTCAAACCCTGTCTGATACAACGTGTAATACATTCCCTGCTTTTTCAACAAATCGGCATGTTTGCCCTGCTCAACAATACGCCCATTATCAATAACCACAATGCGGTCGGCGTTTGTGATGGTGCTCAGGCGGTGTGCAATCACGAAAGAAGTGCGCCCCTCGAAAAGCCGCGCGAGCGCACGCTGAATAACCTGTTCTGTTTGCGTATCCACGCTGGATGTCGCCTCGTCCAAAATCAAAATACGCGGATTCGCCAACAACGCTCGCGCAAAAGAAATCAACTGCCGCTGACCCACGCTCAGAAGCGCGCCCCCCTCTTCTACCGAACTCTCATAGCCATCCTTCAATGCACTAATGAATTCATGCGCACCAACCGCCCCCGCCGCCGCGATTACGTCTGCATCGGTCGCATCTAGTCGCCCAAAAAGGATATTGTCTCGCACCGTTCCCTTAAACAGAAATGGGTCTTGCAATACGATTCCCATCTGACGGCGCAGGCTGGCTTGAGTCACCGTACGCAAATCGTGCCCATCTACAAACACACAGCCATCGCTTGGATCGTGAAAACGGGAGAGCAACTTGATGATGGTTGTCTTCCCCGCACCGGTCTCACCAACCAGTGCAACGGTCTCGCCAACCTGGATATCTAAATCAATTCGATCGAGAACCAGCGTAGGATCATCTTCATAGTGGAAGGAAAGATTCTCGAAACGCACCTGACCTTGAATTGCTTCTAATTCATCGGAATTTTCTGCATCCTGAACATCTGCTCGTGTGTCCAACAGCTCAAGCAAACGCTCACCCCCAGCCATTGCCGATTGCAAGGTATCAAAACGCCGAGACAAATCGCGTATAGGGTCAAAGAAACGCGAGATATACAGCACAAATGCCACCAAAACCCCAGCCGTGATGCTCTCACCCAGTACCGCTGTCCCGCCGATATAAACAACAGCTGCCGTTGCCAACGCTCCCAATACGTCGACAATGGGTAAGAACGAGGCTGCCACCATTTCCGCTTTCACGAAAGTTTGCAAATGGTAACGATTGGTATATTCGCTAAATTTCTCGTAATTATATTTCTGACGACTAAAGGCTTGCACAACGCGAATCCCATTGATATTCTCCGCCAGCACCGAGTTCACCCACGAAATTGCCGAACGCACCCGTCGGTAAGCGATACGCGCGCGACGACGATAGAGTACTGTCGCCAAAACCATGACAGGGATTGTCGCAAAGGTGAAGAGCGAGAGTTTGAGATTTAGAGTCAACATGGCTATGATGATGCCAAAGAGCGCAAAGAGGTTGCGAGCAATTGCTAAAATTGCCCAAGTGACAAACTCACGCAAAGTTTCCACATCGTTAATCACGCGTGTAATAACCCGTCCCACCGAATAATGCGAATAGAAGCTCAGCGAAAGTTGCTGTAAATGGTTAAAAAGCACCTTACGCAAATCATAAATAACAGATTGCCCAACCTTTGCCATGATATTGACACGATAGTAAATAAATGCCCAGCGAATTAACGCAAGCGCAATATAGAGCAAAACCGTATTGCGAAGAACGACCATATCGCCTGCTGTGATACCTGAGTCGATGGCGATTTTCACCAAATAAGGACCTGCTACAGATGAAAAAGTCGAGATGAGCATAAGCGCGGTCGCAAAGAGCATTTTCCATTTGTAGGGAGTAATAAATTCTGCCAAACGTCGCGCAACAAGCGGATCAATAGGGCGGTCATAAAATTTTTCCGCCTCGATGACATAACTGGGAGGGGTGATGGTGTTTTTCGACATGGTTAACTCCCCTCGCTCAATTGCAAACTGTGGATTTCACGATAGAGACCATCTTCTTCGAGCAATTCTTCGTGCCTGCCAACCTGAACAATTTTTCCCTGATCCATTACGATAATTTTGTCGGCACGGCGGACGGTGCTCAAGCGATGGGCAATAACAAAGGTGGTACGCCCCTCCATCAGCTTGTCTAGGGCTTCTTGAATGAGTTTTTCGGTTTGCGTATCGACGCTAGATAGGGAATCGTCGAGGATTAGGATGCGCGGATTCATGAGTAGGGCACGAGCTATTGCCACGCGCTGACGTTGCCCGCCGCTCAGGGTAATACCGCGCTCGCCAACGACTGTTTCGTAGCCCTCTGCCATTTTCTCAATAAAATCATGTGCCTGCGCGGCTTTTGCAGCAGCGACTACATTTTTCAGGCTGGCACCGGGGCGACCGTAAGCGATATTTTCTCGGATGCTATCTGAAAAGAGCAGCGATGTTTGCAGAACGATGCCTATTTGTTTGCGTAGCGGAATTAGGTCAAGATGACGCACATCGTGCCCATCTACCAGCACTCTTCCTGCGCTTACGTCGTAAAAGCGCGGAATCAGATTGATAAGGCTGGTTTTTCCTGAACCAGTTGTCCCAATCAGCGCAATAAGCTGATTGGGGTCAGCACTCAGGCTAACATCCACGAGCGAGGCGTTTTTTTCTCCATCGTAGTTTAGATTAACATTTCGGAATTCCACTTTGCCGCGTAAGGTGCCAATATCTCGCGCATCCGCTGTAGAAGTGATGCTTGGCGGCGTATCTAAAACTTCGAGGGCACGCCGCGCACCCGCGGAGGCTTCTCCCGCGGCATTAACGAGCCAAGTGAGCCGCTGAGATGGCGCAGCAAGCATAAGGACGTAGGCGTTGAAGGCGACGAGTTCTCCGATTGTTAGTTCGCCGTTGAGAACCATTTGCCCGCCAAACCAAAGAATGAGAATTGTGCAGGTGGTGACGAGAAAATCGGTGGTGGGCATGATTTGCGACCACGAATTAATCACGCGCACACGCGCGTCGTAGTATTCGCGGTTACTTTCATCAAAACGTTCAATCTCGTAATTTTCGCGAACAAAAGCACGCACAACCTGTACACCTGAAACATTTTCTTGCAGGTGCGAGGAAAGCGCACCGAGTGTGTGATCCACATTGAAGAAAAGCTCGGTGACATTTGTGCCAAATTTGGAGGTAATGAATACGAGCGGGATGATTGGCAAAATGCCGATGATGGTTAGCTTCCAATTGGCTGAGAGCATCATCGCGAGTGCCCCAATGAGGATAAAGACAATTTGGATGAGGTCTATGATAGAGGTGCCGATGAAATTTTGTACAGAGCGCACATCTTCGATACAACGCGAGATGAGCTGCCCTGTTTGGGCGTGGTCGTGGAAAGAAAAAGAGAGTTGCTGAATATGGTTGTAGAGCCGATTTCGTAAATCGAAGCCAACATGCCCGCCAACCCACTGGGAGATATAGCGTTGAAAACCGCTGAGAAGGGCTGAAAGTAAGCCTAACCCGAGCAATAAGAGCGCCGACCTAAGCAGAGAGTCGGTTTCGGCGTGGACAATCCCCTCATCAATTACTTGCTGAATAATACGCGGTACCACGAGTGAGAGTCCTGTCAGCACAGCAAGAATCACCAGGCTGAGCAGGATTTGAAACAGGTAGGGCTTTATCAGAGAGCGGAGTCGGAGAAGGGGATTCATAAACCACAGGATACCAGATTTCTTCGTTGGAGGCAAAAAGCCCTATCTACGAGGACCGCGCTTCGAGAGAGACAGGTTGAGTAATCCGAACTTTAACCTAATCGAAGCGGATCCGTCCGCGTTCAACTTCGATTTTTAGAAATTCGATATTAATGATAACGCCCGCTTTTAGGTTTGTTCTGTCAGGAGTTTTGGATTTGTGTAGCAATCCGTCTTGTTTGACGCCAATATCAAAGAAAGCACCAAGTTTAGGAAAAGTGTGTTCACACCACAGGGTATCCCCCTAATCATTATCGTATGATGCGCTCTCAGGAGACCGCGACTCAATGCTACGAAATACGCTATTGCTATTCTTATCAATATCTCTCCCCATTGATTTTACAAGAGATCGATCTGCCTGACCGTTTCAAGAAAGACCAGAATATATCCTCCTGGATATTGACCAATCCTGATTTCAACAAATTGAATAAGCTCAAGAAAACAAGTCCGGAAGTTTTTTTCTACTTTTTTCAAGCTCTCCATTTGCTGAAATTTGAGAAGAATTAAATTAGAGATTTCTTAATGGTGTCTTCCTCCGGATTTACTAGGCCAGCTCAAGAAAAAGCTATATTGCTTGATGCTATACCCATTGATACCAGCGAAGGCGATAAAAATTTTAGAGAGCTACTCGAACGGGTAGCATATATTCGGGGAGTGCGAGTTCAAGCCATCGTGTTTGTTAATGATAGTGCGATTAGCCTAGATGCAAAATTACAGATCGGGGATAGTTTGGTTACAGTAGATGAGCAGATACAAGTATTACTCAAAAATGAGAGATTCAAGGAAATTATGATCAATGCCGGGAGTAACGATAAGCCAGGTATTGTTGCAGAAATTGGTTCATCATTTTCCATAGATGGCAAGGCTTCTCGTGAAGGTCAAATCTTGAAGGTTGTTATTTTTACCGATCCTATTCCTGATATTCCTGTCAGCCTTTCGACCATAAAGTATCAGGGAGTTGAATACACCTATGGAGAAGTTGGTAATAATCCAAATTACTTCGTGATGGACATGGATGGAGAACTGGTAGGCCATGAAGGAAACGCCTACCGATGAATTGCAGTGTCTAGGGTAAAAGGTAAATTCGTCTAGAAAGTCAAAGAAAAACAAGATCAGCCCCATATTTAGAGCCCTCACCAGTTTCGAAACCATTGGTCTGGGCTCATTTTTTTATGGGGCAGTTAAAAGGCTCAAGGCCTGCCAGTATCTTCGGCTCGCAAGAGCTCAATATTCTTATTAGAAAACAGGAAAAACCTAGCTCGGCGGGGACCAGCTCAGGCTTCAGGGCCAGGAGCTCCCTAGTTGGAGAGGTCCTGTGGGAAGCTCCGCCACGAACGATACGTTCCAGATCCTGTCCAACACCCAACCGCAGCAGACCGTACTTGGCAAACTGCTGGGGGGTCATGCCATGCCTTGATTTCTCATCCATAGCCCAGGACCAGATCCCCGCAAGGGGGACAGACGTCAACTTCTTGTAGGCAGTAGTTTCCTCATCAAAATGAAGATTAGTCTCCCGCTTGGTGAGAATATACCAGATTGAAATCAGCATCCTTCTTGCGATGGAAAAAATAACTTTGTTGCGGTGCAGTGCAGCCGTTTCTCTAGCCGTTTGAGCTGTCCTTTCCAACAGGGATCGCTTCACACCGCTCTCTAGACTGCCGAAAGCTCTTGATGGATATGTGCCTCTGGGCACTTCTTTTTCATAATCAATGGGTATTTCTAAACGTCATTGACGGCCTGCGCCACGTGTCAGTTTGTACCCAACCGCCACTGAAGAGCAGAATAACGCTGAGCCACTTTGTTGTTTCTTACTGCGATGGCGATCGCACGCTTGTTCCCCGCCAACACACACAGCTTTTGAGCACGGGTGATGGCGGTGTAGAACAAGTTGCGCTGCAGCATAATGTAGTGCTGGGTGACCAGGGGGAGTATCACGACAGGGAATTCAGCACCCTGGGCTTTATGAACTGAAACCGCATACGCCAGCACAAGTTCATCAGCTTCACGCCATTCATATTCCACCGGACTGCCATCAAAATCCACTGTGAGAGTTTGTTCAACAATATTGATTTCCCGGAGGATGCCGATGTCCCCGTTGAAAACATTTTTTTGGTAGTTGTTTTGAATCTGCATGACCTTATCCTTCACGCGGAAGAGAGCCCCCATAAGCTGGCGTTCTGGATTCTCTTCTGATTTGGGATTAAGGGTTTGCTGCAGGCGCTGGTTAAGGGTATTCACACCAGCTGGACCGCGGTAGAGGGGGGAGAGCACCTGAATGTCCTTTGTGGGGTCAAAGCCGAACTCTCTGGGGATACGCTTGCTGACCAGATCAAGGATCCAATCCGCGGCTTGCCGTGCATCTTCCGAAGGGAAAAGATAGAAATCGCTGTTCTGGCCCTCTTCCTGTATAAACTGGGGCATTTGGCCCTGGTTTATCAGGTGGGCGTTGGTTATGATATCGGAATCCGCCGCCTGCCGGAAAATGGATTCCAATCGGGTGATGGGTGCGATGCCGCTGTCAATCACATCACGCAGCACATTTCCTGCTCCCACAGATGGCAGCTGATCAACATCTCCGACCAGCAGCAGGTGGGTGCCAGGCTCCAGTGCTTTGAGGAGATTGTAGGTTAACAGCAGGTCGAGCATAGAGGCTTCGTCCACAACCAGGATGTCAATTGGCAGGGGTTTTTTGGCGTCATGTTTAAACCCTTTCAGCGGAGAATATCCCAGCAGGCGGTGGATGGTGCTGGCCGGTCGGTCGGTGGCCTGAGCGAGATGTTTGGCTGCCCTGCCGGTAGGGGAGGCCAGGGCGTATCGTTTGTGCTGGGTATCGAGGATGGAAATCAGATGCTTTAGGCAGGTGGTTTTTCCCGTCCCCGGGCCCCCCGTGAGCACACTGACCGGGTGGCTCAGAGCCGTAAGAACGGCGGATCGCTGTTGGGGGGAGAGATCAACTTTTTGTTTGTCCAGGGAAGCGTCTTTTTCAGCAAAGGCAGGCGGGATGTCGCTCAAGCGGGAGGGAAGTTGCTGGGCGAGGGTCTTGAGTATCTTCGCCGAACCTTTCTCCGCATAATGAAAAGGAGTAAGGTAGACCACTTGTAGGTCGTTTGTTGCTGAAGTATTAGATTCCGACACCGTTCTGGCCAATAGTCCGTTTCCTTCTGGGGAGGGGACTTGATCGGCTCGGATGCGGCCGTTTGCAGCCAGCCGGTCCAGTGCGGCGGCGATCAGCTCCGGATCGGTCTCAAGCAATTCAGCAGACTGCTGAATGAGCTGGACGCGAGGCGCATAAACGTGACCGTTATTGACCATATCGTTGAGGGAGTAGATCACACCAGCTTCAATCCGGGAGGGGTGATCTGAAGGAAGGCCCAGATTCTGGGCGATCCCGTCTGCGGTTTTGAAGCCGATACCATGGATGTCTCGCTCGAGCTGGTAGGGATCCTCGCGGACAGTCTGGAGAGATTTGTCGCCATAGGTTTTATAGATTCTTACAGCCAGGTTTGTGCTGACGCCGTGGCTGTGCAGGAAGAGCATGATTTCCTTGATCTCTTTCTGCTCTTCCCAGGCCCGCCGGATCATTTTGGAGCGCTTAGCCCCAATTCCCGGGACTTCGGAGAGCCGCTCCGATTGATTTTCAATTACCTCTAGAGCTTGTTTTTCAAAGTGGTCCACAATTCGCTCGGCCAGCTCGGGGCCGATGCCTTTGATCAGCTCTGAGCCGAGGTAGCGTTTGATCCCTGCCAGGGTGGAGGGTAGGGCTTGCCTGCAGATTTCCACCGTGAACTGGGTGCCGTATTCTGAGTGTTTGCCCCAATGACCTTCCAGTTTGAGGTGTTCACCCGGGGATATTTTGGGTAGATTGCCAACCACGGTAACCAGCCCGTCTCGGGACAAGCCTGGAATATGTTTTTTGTCCGGATCAAGGCGCAGAACCGTGTAACCGTTGTCCGAGTTGACATAGGTAATGCGGGCAACGGATCCGGTAAGTTTATCCATAAGAAGTAGGGGGGAGAACCGTCCAGGGCTGGGTAGAACGTTCCGTGCAACCTGAATAAGATCTTTGCTAAAATAGAAACGCGAGCTGAGCAGGAATATATTGTACTAGAAAGTTCCCGGTAGGTGAAACACGGTGATACTCTGATAAATGCAAATCAGACGGTCTAAATTCACTATCCTGGCGGCACAACCCAAAAAGTTTCTTTGCATGAAACAGTCATTAAAAAAACGTGGACATTGCTCTGCGTGCCTGCGGCAACCCTGAGGCGAAGCCGAGTCATTTGCAACCTGGGTTGGGTTGCCTATTGCGCTAAAAACGGACTTTCGCCGAACAATGGGACGACTATTTTCTAACTTGAGAGCCTTGCCTGTTCAAATCTTTATCAATTCGTTCTCGTAAATATACTTTCATTAACGATTGATAAGGAACATCCATCTTGTTTGCCAGCAATTTCAGCTCATTTAACATTGTCTCCGACATCCGCAACGATATTGCTTTGTTGGATGGTTTTAAATTCGGCAATAGCACCTTTTCTGCCTGACTCCAATCCATGTATTCTGTGGAATCATGCGTTGCCCAGAATTCTCGTTCTTTATCTTCATTCTCAAATTTAGGAATAGGCTTTGGCATATTTTCTTTCTTTTGATCCATATCACGGGCGGAAATTACCCGAGTTTTGTTTGTTCTTATCAAAAAAGCTATGAACAGCCATCTGTTTGCATTTGTGTGGCCTAACACATAATAACGTTTTTCATATTGAGAGTATTTTTTGTCATCGGTCAACAAAAGAGGGATATTGAGGAATACTTCTTCGCATTCAAAATTAGATATCTGATGCTTTATCCAATTTTTATCGATATTTCCATCATCCCGTTCAAAACCAGCAACGTTATAAATTTCCATCTACTTGTATATTACGTTTATATACATGAAAAGTCAAAGTGAAGGGGGCGATCTACTGGTCATTGAAAACATTCCAGTCGTCAGCTGTCCTCATTGTGGAGATAGTTATCTCGCTGCAGAAACGCTCCCTGAGATTGAACGTATCAAACTTCACCGCAGCAGTTGGGCCCAGGAGCGTAAAGAAAAGGCAACGCAATGCTGCCGGGCAGGAACCCCGTCTTCACCGGAGAGTCGATCAACCATTTTCCCCACTCATCAGCCGAATCCATAGAATTAACACCTGCGACAACAAATCTGTAAGAAACAAGATGAGGAGAAAAAAAATTACCAATTTTAGATGATGAAAGAATTAATGGATAGGGCGCACTGCTTAAATCAGGTGGGGCATCTTTAATAGGGTTGTTACCAGTTGAATCTTCGGGTCGTATAGCTGGATACCAAACAGTAATTCCTATCTGACGGTCTTCACGGTTGGAATACTTAATAGAGAATGTGCGTGAACCCACATGATATGGTTTGGCAACAGGTGGATGAGGCGGACATCCGCACATCTCTGGATGATTTTGGTTGATATTTGCGGTATCAGATCAACATGGATTCTCTGAGAGTTAGATCCAATGGATTTTAACCAGATCCGCAACTGTCTGAAATTCTGGGTCTCCGGTCAGAATAGAACCCTGACAAGATAAAGCTGAAGCAATTACGAAAGCATCTGCGTAAGATAGGGGGAAGTTAGCTTTAATGTGAGCTGCGGACAGTACAAGCCGCTTATTGATCGAGAGAACCTTCAGGGGTAGTTGGTCGATGAGTGCCAGAGCAGATTGCGCTGAGGTGAGGTCGTGGGCGCGTTCTGTGATGTAAAGGATCTCTCCCAGGTTGATCAAGGATAGGTACAGCTGGACCTCTTTCCTACTGGCTTGATTGAAGATATCTTCTACGACTTTCGCTCCCGTTTCGCCGCCCAGGAAAGCTAACAAAGCATAGCTGTCAAGAATATAAACAGGCAGATCATTTTTCACGTTCTCTTTCCTTATTACGCTCGTCCAGGAGAGCTTGGGTCAATGATGGACCACCAGCCAACAGGCCAGAGGATTCTTCTATGGGGTTTGGCGAGGCGGGAATGAGTGATAGGATACCGCCATAGTCCACTACATGCATTTCCGTTCCAGGCTTGATATTGTATTTATGGCGAAGTTCGGCAGGAATCACTACCCACCCTTTTTGGGATACTTTTACAGTCATTGTAAAATCTCCTTACGTTATACATTATATAAGAGAAGTATAACATAAACTATTGCAAATAACAACGAAGCGGCTAAGACTCGAAAGATTATGGCAGGGAGTACCGGCTTGTTGAGATACTTAAAACAGAAGTTAACTCAGGTGAGGTTGATAATGCAATTTACGAAGGGTACTAATAGGTTACAGTTTACACCTACGCCTATTCAGGGTTAGGGGACAGGCTGCAGCAGGCACATGTAAATAATGAAGATTGTCTGGACTATAGTTAACAAGAGATGTTTTGGATTGAACCAGCGCCGCTCAAACAACTTGGGATCAACCGGGCCCAGCTCACGACGGATGATCAAACCGGAACACGAGTAATAGGGAAACTCATCCGCGAAGCAGGGTTTGTTATATGGAGAATTTGTCAAGGGTATTGACTAAAATTATTTATAAGCACACTCTTCTTCAAAGTTGAACCATTACAATGAACTTACTATTCCATCACATCACAGAAAATGAAAACAAATATGAAGTATATAATCGTAGATTCAACTCATAAGTGCAACTTTGGCTCCGCTGAAAAAACCTATCTGAGCGAGATGGTGGCAGGTTGAAGCCGAAAAGTTGACAATATCTTCAAAAAATGGCGAAAAATATGTTTCAAACCGCGACGAAGGTCAATT
>Ga0307421_1000772_pt1 | contig 20396 bp, 17 predicted proteins | sample SalMarWE160270MG_FD_202163 | JGI IMG/M metagenome (GOLD analysis project Ga0307421, IMG submission 202163) | Salt marsh sediment microbial communities from the Plum Island Ecosystem LTER, Massachusetts, United States - WE1602-70 | ecosystem: Environmental > Aquatic > Marine > Intertidal zone >...
GATGATCTCGTCGGCCACCAGGAACTCCGTCTCCAGCAGCAGGGCCCGCGCTACTAGAAAGCGCTGCAGCTGCCCCCCGCTCAGCTGGTGGGGGTACTTATTCAGCACGTCCGGCGGATTCAGGCCGACGCTCCTCAGCGACTGATCGACCTTCTTCGCCCATTCAACGGGCCTGACCGCCGGGTAGAACTCGTCCCGCACCATAGCGAAGATCCGGTCCGCCTTGAAGATCGGGTTGTAGGAGCTGAACGGATCCTGGAAGACACCCTGCACCTTGCGGTAGTACTCCTTCAGGGCCTCGCCCTCCAGCGTGGAGATATCCACGCCGCCGAAGAAGGCTGATCCATCGGTGATCGAGATCAGCCTGAGGATCATCCTGCCGATCGTCGTCTTGCCGCTTCCACTCTCGCCGATCAGCGAGACGACCTCGCCATCGCCGACTTCCAGGTCAACGTCGCAGACGGCCTGCAGCTCCTTCCCCCCGAAGGTGCCCACCCTGTACGTCTTGGAGAGTCCCTCTAGCCTAAGCATTCTTACCCGGCACCTTCCAGCAGGCTACCATATGATCCTTGTCCACCTCGATGAACGGTGGCACCTCCACGCACTTCTCGAAAACCAGGGGACATCTGGCCCGAAAGCGACAGCCCGCCGGCGGATCGAGCAGCTGCGGAGGCGTGCCCGGGATACCGTGGAGCCGCTTCTCTGCGACCTTCACGCCCACCTGCGGCAGCGACGATATCAGCAGCTTGGTATAGGGATGGCGGGGAGAGCCGATGATCGTCTTCGTCGATGCCTTCTCCGCCAGTTGTCCGGCGTACATTATCAGAATCGTGTCCGCCACCTGATAGAGGATCGATATGTCGTGGGTAATGACTATCATGCTCTTGACGAAGTGACGGTCTCGGAACTGGACCAGCATCTCGGCCACCGCCTTCTGCGTCGATACGTCGAGAGCTGAGGTGATCTCGTCGGCCATGAGCAGCGATGGGTCGAGCAGCGTAGAAAGCACCATGACCATCCGCTGCTTCATGCCTCCCGAGAGCTCAATCGGGTACATACCGAGCACGTCCTGGGTCAACTCGACCAGGTCCAGTCTTCTGCGCAATTCGGGCTCGATCTCCCGGATCCGGGCGCCCTTGGAGGCGAGCAGCTCCGCCGTCATCTTCCCGATCTTCCGCGTCGGATTGAGCGCATTCATGGCATACTGAGGCACGATGGAGATCTTGCGGAAGCGGAAGGCGTCCATCTTCTCCATGTCAGCGATCGGCAGCTCCTCACCGTCCAGCTTCACGCTGCCTTCGACGTACCTCAGCGGCGCAGTAAGGCGAATCAGGCTGTGGGCCAGCGTCGTCTTCCCGCACCCGGATTCGCCGGCCAGCCCCATGATCTCCCCGTCCGCGATGTCGAACGTCGCGCCGTCGAGCGCCCGCACGTCTCCCTTCAGGGTCTGGTAGTAGACTCTCAGGTTATCTACCTGCAAGCTCATCTCGTCACATCTCCCTGAGTTTGGGGTTGAACACCTCGTCCAAACCTACGTTGGTCACGTACAGCGCTCCCACGATAGCGGTAATCGCCAGCCCCGGCGGTATGAACCACCACCAGAAATCGAGCAACAAGGCACTGTGCGAGACAGCATGATTCATCATCAGCCCGAGCGAGATGCCCTCGGTGGGACCCACGCCGATGAAATCGAGCGTCGCTGCATTGAGCGTAGCTCCGCCGAACTGTAGGATGAAGACCAGGAGCAGGTAGGACATCATGTTCGGGGCGATCTCCGTGAAGATGATCTTCGCGGAACTCTTGCCGCTCAGCTTCGCCAGGTCCACGGAATCCCTGGAGCGAAGCGAGAAGGTCTGGGCCCGGATCGCCCTGGCCGCCCAGGGCCAGGCAGCGCAGCCGATGAAGACGCTCTCCAGGAGGATGCCTCGGACCTCCAGATAGGCGCTGATGATCAGCAGCACCGCCAGCGTCGGAATCACAAGCACGATGTTGGTGAGCATGTTCAGAGCTTCGTCGGCCTCGCCACCCCTATAGCCAGCAGTGAAGCCGACGATCACGCCAATGAGCGTGGCCAGCCCTCCACCCACTGCGCCCACAATAAAGGTTGCCCTGAGACCGTACACGAGTTGGGAGTAGACGTCCTGCCCAAACACCGTCGTTCCGAGCAGGTACTCCCGGGAAGTGAAAGGCCGCACAGGCGCGCCACGATGCACGAAGTCTAGCGGCTCGTTTTCCGTGAAGAAGGGACCGATTATGGCCAACACCAGGAAGAACAGCACGATCGAGACCCCGATGCGCAGCTTGTTGTTCCTGAAGGCAAAGTACAGGAACTCGTTCTTCGTCTTCTTCATCACGCCGTCTCCCCGGTCATGCCTCTTCGCGTCCGCGGGTCAACGATGACGAAGACTATGTCAATGATGAAGTTGGCCATCAGCACTCCCATGATTATGAACAGGAAGCACCCCTGAATTAGGAAGTAGTCCTGGTTTTGAATGGCGGCGAGAAGCTGGTAGCCGATGCCCGGGTACGAGAAGACGACCTCCGTCACCAGGGCCCCGGCAACGATGACTCCCAGCTGCAGCGCCAGCCCGCTCAGCTGGGGAAGCAGCGCGTTTCTGAAGGCATACTTTCTGACCAGCTTCTGCGGAGCGCCGAGCGCTTCCAGATAGTGGGAGTAGTCCGCCTCGAGCTCGTAGATGATCGTGTTCCGCATACCGATCGCCCAGCCGCCGAACCCCACCAGGAAGAGAGATGCGAACGTCAAGAACCAGTGATGGAGGACGCTGCCAATGAAGCGGAGCGACCAATGAGGAGCCATATCGTACGCGTAGGCGCCGGCGATCGGGAAGAGGTCGAGCTTGATGCCGAGACCCCAGGCCAGCAAGATCGCCAGCCACATGTACGGCGTCGCCGTCAGCGTATACCCCAGCGGCAGGAGGGTGTTATCGAGCAATCTCCTGCGCGCGGCATACGCTCCGAACTTGTTCCCGGCCCACCAGCTCAAGAGAATCGCCGGAACAAGAAGGGCAACGTCGTACGGGACGGCGGTAAGTAGTATCTCCGTCACTCTCTGCGGAAACCTGTACACGCTTATGCCGAGATCACCGCGAAACAGGGCGGCCCAGAAGTTGAGGTACTGCTGCCAAACAGGCACATCTAGTCCGAACGCGTTTGTGAAGAACCCTCGCATTGCCTCAACAGACTCAGGGTGCGCCACGCGCACGCGGCCCAGCATGCTCTGGACGGGATCGCCGGGCATGAACCGGGGGATCAACCAGTCGATCGTCACAGCGATGAAGAAGGTGAGCAAGTAGATCAGGAGCTTGCGGCCGAAGTACCTCTTCGTACGATCTCCTCCCTCCGCTGGGGCCCCACAGGACCCCGCCCCTCCCGCTTACTTGCTTGGGAGGGGCGGGGCGTACTCGGTCTTGCCGTACTACCTACGAGGCAGCTAGTTGACCGGCGCTAGCTCGAGCTCTGTGAGCATGAGCAGGCCGCCGAGCTGCCAGTATCCGGACCAGGTGACAGGAGGATAGTTCGGTGTGTCGGCATCCTCTGTCGGCCAGTTCGTCCAGATCGCGCTGGAGAACTGGGCCCAGGCGCCGTTGTACCACAACGGGATCATCGGCACGTCTGTCATCAGTATCTCCTGGATATCTGAACAGGCTGCCTGCATGCCCGCCGTGTCGTCCATGGGGATCGCGGCCAGCGGGTCAACCAGATCGAACACTTCCTGGTTGTCGTAGCGACCGAAGTTGCCGCTGCCCATGATCTCCTGGATCGGCTCGTTGAACAAGAGGTTGTAGAGCGTCCACGGTGTGTTGCTCAACCCTGCCCAGTTGTTCAGCGTCATGTCGAACGTGCCCTGCGTCAGCGAGTCGTTCCACACGCCCTGGTCAGGCGTCACGTCCTGGATGTTGATCCCTGCCTCCTGGGCGCTGTCGGCGATCACAGCGATCGCCGCCATCCAGTCCGACCATCCGGCCGGGCAGGTCACTTCCAGAGCGAATTCGGAGCCATCGGGCGCCTCGACGAAGCCGTCACCAGTGATGTCGACGTATCCGGCAGCGGCCAGAATCGCCTTCGCCTCATCGGTGTCGTAGGTCCAGCCGATGGCATCGACCAGATCCTGGTCGATGTAGTCGGACAGGGCCGGCAGCAAGCCAGCCGGGCTCGCCGCTGCGACAAGGTTGGCGTAGGCGATGTTCACGATGTCGTCGGTGTTGATCGCGTAGGCCAGCGCCCGCCTGAAGTTCACGTCATCCATGGGGGCCTTGGTCAGGTTCAGGAACAGGACGGCCGTGTTGGCCGCGAGCATGTAGGGAGCCTCGGCGAAGTAGGTGTTCACGTAGCCCTGGTCGACCAACGCGGCGATGCCGGGCAGATAGTTGTTGCTCAGGTCGAGCTCGCCCTTGAGGACCATGCCCATAGCGACGTTGTTGCTGGCGGTGCGGATGTCGACGATGCGCTTGGGCGCGGGGGCGCCGAACACACTCTGCCCCCACCAGTTGGGGTTCCTCACCCACACGTTCCGGTCCTCACTGTGGGACTCGTACAGGTAGGCACCAGAACCGATCGGGTTCTCGTTCAGGCCGCTGGTTACCTCTTCCTCTGTACGGCTCGCCCAGATGTGCTCAGGGACTATGGGGATGTTGTAGAGGTTGTTGGCAAACTCCTGGTAGAGTGGATCGGTGAACTCGAACGTCAGGCCGAGGTCGCCGTCCACGATGATCTCAATCCAGGTAGTTCCACATCGGGGCCCAGAACAGCGAGGCATACGTAGTGGCCAGCTCCATCGTGAAAGCCACGTCGGCGGCCGTCATGTCCTCGCCGTCGGACCAGGTCAAGCCCGAGCGCAACGTGATCTCGTAGGTGTCGGGGTCGACCCACTCGCCGCTCTCGGCCAGGAAGGGAATCAGCTCGCCCGCCAACGGATCGAACATGAACAGGGTCTCGTAGACGAGCCCGATCGTCCCACTCGTGTTGGACTTGCTCCAGGCGATGAAGGGGTTCCAGTCGTTGGGCGGACCCCAGGCCGCGCCGGCGATGTAGAGGGTCTCGTTGCGGGTGTAGGTTACGGTGGGCTCCTCAGTGGGCTCCACCGTCGGCCTCGCGGTCGGCTCCTCGCCGGGCTCGACAGTGGGCGTGTCGGCCGGCGCACAGCCAGCCACAGCCAGTGCTAGCAGAGCTAGCAGGCACAGCAAACGGTATCTGGTACTCATCAGCATTTCCCCCCTTACTCACTTCACTCCAGTGTGTACAGATCGCTACACTCAGAAAACGACTGACCAGATTGGCGTGTTTCTCGATATCCCCCCTCCTTTGTCCAACGTCTGACCTGCAGTCCTCGCCTCAGCTAACCCAAGGAGAGTCCGAACCCGCGGGCACTGAGCCTCAGACCAGCGAGTTCGCCTTCACGTAATCAACTAGCTCATCCACCTGGGCATAGGCCAGGCAGGTAACGGTATCCGCGCCGCCGTAGTAGATAGCCAGGCGACCTGTAGGTGGGTCCACGAGGGCGGCACAGGGGAACACAACGTTGGGAACATCCCCCACGCGCTCGTACAGCTCCTGCGGAGACAGCAGGTATGGCGCGCTCCGGTACAGCACCTTCCAGGGCCGGTCGAGATCGAGGAGGGCGGCTCCCATGCTGTAGAGGAAGCCATTGCACGACGTCAGGACGCCGTGATACAGCAGGAGCCAGCCCTCACTCGTCTCGATCGGTGTCGGCCCCGCGCCGATCTTCGTATTCTGCCAGCTCGGTTTCCATAGTGGAGCCATCACGTGTCGATGGCAGCCCCAGTGACACATATCCGGACTCTCGCTGTAGAAGATGTCGCCGAACGGAGTGTGCCCTGCATCGCTCGGCCGGCTCAGCATCGCGTACTTGCCGTTGATCTTCCTGGGAAAGAGAACTCCATTCCTATTGAAGGGCAGGAAGGCATTCTCCAGTTGATGGAACTCCTTGAAGTCGTATGTATAGCCGACCCCGATAGTCGGTCCGTGATAGCCATTGCACCAGGTCACGTAATACCGATCCTCGACCCAGCAGACACGCGGGTCGTACTGGTGCTCAAACTGGCCACACTCGTCCACATCGCACACGAACTGGATCGGCTCCTCTTCGATCGCCCAGCTCAGGCCATCCTCGCTCATGCCGCTGTGGATCCGCATTTCCCGCCTCTTGTTGTCGACACGGAAGACGCCGGCGAAGCAGCCCTTAAAGGGCACGACGGCGCTGTTGAAGATGCTGTTTGAGGAACGAAGCGCATCTCTCGGGATAATGGGATTGCGAGTCGAGCGCCACACGACCTCCGTGTGCCCCTTCGGCTTTCTCTCCCACGGGATGTTCGATAGTGCCGATCCGGAGATCGTTGCCATCGCGTGCGCGCCTCCTGTACCGGGGCGGCTACTCCCAGGCTGCTAGTGGTTTACAATCGCGCAGCGGCTAAATCGTCCTGACCGAGCCCCGCTCAATCAACCGCGGACAGACCACCGCTCTTACCGGGGTGGACTGCGGGTGCTCAACCCGGTTGACCAACAGCTGAACGGCCAGCCTGCCCATGCCTACCTTGTCCACGTGCATCGTCGTCAGCGAGGGCGAAACACGTTCCGCCAGATCGATGTTGTCGAAGCCGACGACGGACAGGTCGTCCGGAACCTTGAGCCCCATTCCGTGGGCTGCATCGATTACCCCGATGGCCACATCGTCGTTCGCGCCGAATACCGCAGTGATCTCGGGGCTCTCGTGCAGAAGGCTCGTCGTCGCTGCGATTACCTCTCCGTTGTTGGCGATGTGACATTCTGCGGAGTATCTGTCCGTAATCCCGTGATCACCCAGAGCCCGCTCGTATCCGCGCTGCCGCTCCTGGATGCTCGGATGGGCCTTGGGATGGCTCCCCACAAAGGCGATGTGCCTGTGGCCATGCGAGATCAAATACGTGACTGCCTCGCACGCTCCGGCGACGTTGTCCGAGACGACTGCGTCATGGGCCCCCGAAGTAGCATAAGCATCGACCAGAATGATGGGCGTCGTGCGACGATCGATGACCGGATTCAGGGCTTCGTTGAGGTACACGCCGAGGAGAAGAAGACCATCCGCGGAGTCCTGCTCCACCAATATCCGGGGCAGCTCCAGAGGATGACTGTCCTCGTCCACCGTCATGCTGGCGTAGAACAGATTCGTGCCCATCCGACGGCATGCAGTCTCGATGCCGGCAACTACTCGCGAGTAGAACTTGTTCGCTTCTGGAACTCGATCTGGCTCGGCCTTCAGAATCATGCCGATGTTCGTCAGGTCCGCCGTGTAGGGCGCCGTCGGCCTCTTGGGGATATAGCCGAGATCCTTCGCCGACTTGAGGACTCGCCGCCGAGTTCCAGGCCCCACGCCAGGCCGGTCTCGCAAGACCAGTGAGACCGTCGACAGCGAAACGCCGCTTTGCTGGGCAACCTGGGCCATTGTGACGCGGCCCTTCGCTACCAAATGGGCCTCCGTGGGTTACTCAAGGCTTTAGCTAGAACTCTACTAAATTATACCATGCTTCCATCGCCCTGTCAATACCCTCCCCCCACCGCCCGCCTATGGCCTCTTCCGGCCCGCCGAGAGCCCAAGCCTCAGGCCCTTCTTTTCCATTCCTAACCTGCCGCCACCCGGCCTTGACTTGGCGGCGATGTCTGGTAGACTAGTCGCCGGTGTGGGGTCCCCCCCCACTCCAGTGTGTACAGGTCTTCGCCCCGGTTCCTTCGGGTCCCGGTGGCGGGGACCTGTACGTTTTATGCAGCAGGCGCGCCCTTGCGCCTGCGCAGGCGTACCCCGCTGCCCCCGCTGCTCCCCCGTAGCCATACCGGATGGAAAGCACCGCCTTCCCGCCCGAGGGCCGTCTGCCACCCGTCGAGCGGCCGTCAGGCGCCGGGCCCTGCGATAGTCTACAATCGTTTGTAGGCCTGCGTCCCTTCCATAGCCAGCGGATGCAGACGACTACCAGGAGGTGCCTGATGTATGTAGCCAGCCGAAGACGTCCTCTCCGTATCCCCATACTTGCTCTCATGTGCGCCGTCATTCTATCAGCCTGTGGTCAGCAACCAGAGGGAGCCAGCCAGGCGCAGCTCGAGTTCAGCGTTTCCACCACCTGGACCAGCAGCGCCACCGCTACGCTCGTTCACTTCAGCCGGCCTGTGAACCGGGAGAGCATCGCCGCGGCACTCAGCGTAGAGCCCCCACTGGCCCTTGAGCTCACCTGGGAGGGAGACGCCCTCCGCATCGTGCCTTCCGATCCGCTGGCGCCCAACACGCGCTACCAGTTCACGCTCCAATCGGCCGCACTCGACGCCGAGGGCCACCCCCTGGGCCAGGACCACACCTGGGCCATCCGTACAGACAGCCCCCTATCCAGCTTGACCCGGCCTGTCAGGCAGGGCGACGGCAGCTCGCCGCTCGCCATCCGCTTCAAGCACTCTATGGACACACCGGGAGTGCAGCAGGCGCTCAGACTGGAACCGTACATCGAGGGCGAGTGGCACTGGATCGAGAGCGACACCGTGGCCATGCTCGCGCCGGCACAGCCCCTGCCCAGCGGCGCCGACTACACCGTCCATTTCGACGGCCCGCTGCAGGCAGCAAACGGGGATACCTTCGCCCCGGCCGCGCCGATCTGCTTCACCACACCGCCGGCGATACTCTCCGTCAGCCCGCGGGGCGACTCCATCTCGACCTCGGCCACGATCGGCATCCTCTTCGACCGGCCGATGGACCATTCCCGGACCGAAGCTTCGGTGGAGGTCATGCCCGAACTCCCAGGCCGCTTCGTCTGGCAGGGCGCCCACCTGATCTTCGAGCCTGCTGCCGGGCTGGCCTCTTCAACCGTGCACACGGTCACCATTGCCACGTCCGCCGTCGGCCACGATGGCACTCCCGTCCTGCAGGAGCCGTACGTCTGGTCATTCCAGACCAGTGAGTCTGGATACGCATCGACAGCAGGCACGGAAGCACCCGAAAGCGACTGCGCGTCCTCCACTGACTTCGCTCTGGGGCAGGACATCGCGGTCCGTCCGCTGGTGCCCAGCAGCCTCGTGGCCGGAGACCTGATCCGGCTCGAGGCTATCGTTCAGAACCACAGCAGGTGCACGCGCAGCATCGACGTCTCACTGTCCAGTGATGGGCTGGCGATCATCGGCACTCCCACCAAGCCCATCCTCCTGGCCTCCGGGCAGCAGCGCATGGTGAGCTGGATGGCACGAGCAGAGCGGCTGGGAGAGACGTACGCGATCGCTCAGGCGGTCTCCGGCCTTGACGCCGATGTCGCCCGTGAGTCCGTATTCGTCCGCTCGGCGAGCGATTCGTCAGGTCAGGCCGCTCCCGCAGCCCCCATTGCCATCACCCGCCAGTACCTCGACGTCGAAACCGGCCGGGCGGCGCAGGCGCTGCCGCAGGGCCAGGTCGTTGAGATCCAGCTAGGGCTTCAGCTGGCCCACGATCTGTCCGGCATCGTCGTCGAAGATCGCCTCCCGGCCGGCCTGGAGCCAATCCAGGCGCCGGTCAACGGCCTGGAGGTCGCATCCTGCAGCTACAACCCGACAGACGCCTCGGTCAGCTTCACCATCTCCGAGCTTGCTGCCGGGCAGTACACCCTTAGCTACCTGGCTCAGGCTCGCTACGGGGGTGAGTTTACCGCCCATGCCGCTCTGGCATACGAGACCGGCAACCCCACCCAAGCGGCCTGCTCTCCAGCCGCCAGCGTGGCCATCGGGTTGGCATCAAGGCCGGCTCTGGCCAGCCCGGCGCTTGGCGGCGGCGGCCCCTGGTGGGGCGATCAGCTCACTCTGTGCACCGGGGGCACAGACGTGCCCAACGACGAGGCTTTCGACGCCATGTTCTTCGAGGAATACGGCGTCAACCCCTTCGTCGACACGGACGAGGACAACCTGTCCACCTTCGCCGTCGACGTAGACACAGGCTCCTACACCATCATGCGCAGCTACGTCGAAAGAGGCGAGCTCCCCCCAGACGAGGCGGTGCGCGTCGAGGAGTACGTCAACTTCTTCGACCAGGGCTACACCCCACCGGCCGAGGGCGAAGGGGCATTCTCCATTGACCTCGAGGGTGCCCCCTCGCACTTCGGCTCCGAAGCGCACCGGCTCGTCCGCATCGGCCTCCAGGGCTACATGCCATCATCAGAAGACCGCCCCGACGTCGTCCTCACCTTCGTCATCGACGTCTCGGGCTCGATGAGCCTGGAGACCCGCCTGGAGCTGGTCAAGGATGCTCTGGAGCTTCTGGTCAACGAGCTCCGCCCCAGCGACCAGATCGGCATCGCCGTCTACGGCACGAACGGGCGGATGCTGCTTCGGCACACCCCGGTCGCCGAATCGGCGACCATCCTGAGGGCGATCAGCCGCCTCCAGCCCGAAGGGGCGACGAACGCCGAGGAGGGGCTGATCATCGGCTACCGCATGGCAGCCGAAGCCTTCGACCCTCAGGCCATCGACCGGGTCATCCTCTGCTCGGACGGCGTAGCCAACGTTGGCAACACCGGCGCAGACTCGATCTGGAATCAGATCAAGGACTACGCCGAGCAGGGCATCTATCTCACTACAGTCGGCTTCGGCATGGGCAACTACAACGACGTATTGATGGAGCAGCTGGCAGACCGGGGTGATGGCTTCTACGCCTACGTCGACACAATCGAGGAGGCGCAGCGGCTGTTCGTCGACCGTCTCCCATCGACGCTGCAGGTCATCGCCAGAGACGCCCGTATCCAGGTCGAGTTCAACCCCGCCGTCATCCGCAGCTACCGCCTCATCGGCTACGAAAACAGGGACATCGCCGACGAGGACTTCCGCGACGACGAGGTCGACGCGGGCGAGATCGGCATCGGCCACAGCGTCACCGCTCTCTATGAGATCAAGCCCTGGGCCGAGGCTGCGGCGGACGAGACGGCGATCACCGTCTACGTCCGCTACGAGAACCCGGACACAGGAGAAACGTCGGAGATCAGCCGGACCACGATGCTGGGCGACTTCGCCCCGGCCTTCGGGGAGGCCTCGACCCGCTTCCAGCTGGCCGCTGTCGTCGCCGAATACGCCGAGGTGCTGCGGGAAAGCTTCTGGGCCACGGGCTCGAGCCTGGAAGCCGTCCTGGCCCAGGCTCGCCGGGTAGCCGATTCCCTGTCAGATGACGAAGACGTGGCGGAGTTCGTTCACCTCGTCGAGCGCGCGGCGGAGATCAGTGGGCAGGAGGACCACGCAGAGTAGTCGCTCGATCTCTCTTCACGCGACGGGGTAGACCGCCGGGTAGCTAGGGTGCCCGGCGGTCTCTCTGCGACTCGCCAGACGACGCACAACCTCCCGGCCGCAGTCCCCTTTCGCACCGGCCTGGTCGCCACTGGGCTGCCCTATTCCGCGGTGAGTTGGGATGTGCAGTGAGCGCAGCGCGTTGCACCCAGCGGCACACTCGAAAGGCAGTACGGGCACCTCCTCGCCTCGGCCTCCGCCCGCTCTTCCTTCTCCGACCGGCGCAGACGGTTCACGGCGCGGATCAGGATGAAGATGGCCAGGCTGACAACGAGGAAGCTCACCAGTGTGTTGGCGAAGGCACCGTAGTTGACCGTTACCGCGCCGGCTGCCTGGGCCTCGGCCAGCGTCACATACGGCCCGCCCGGCGACCCCGCCTTCAGGACAAGGAAGAAATCGGCGAAGTCGACGCCGCTCAGGAGCAGTCCGATCGGTGGCATAACGACATCACGAACCAGCGAGGAGACGACGACGCCAAATGCCGTGCCCACGGTGATGCCCACAGCCATGTCCACCACGTTGCCCCGCACTATGAAGTCACGGAACTCCTTCAGCATCGGTAAGCCGCTCCTTTCGTCCCCTGGCCGCCCGGGCGGATCTGACCGCCAACGACAACAATCGCAATCTGCTCCAGGCCCGCAGCGACGACGAGAGGCTCGGCCACCGCGGCTACCGTCCACACCCAGACCGGCGCCCTCTCGGCCGCTCGAGCTGCACTCGCTGCCAGATCATCGAGCGCCGCGGACTGCCCCAGTACGTACTCCTCCAGCGCCTCCAGGCTGGCTGCCAGATCATCCAGGTGGCCGGCCACCTCCGCGGCAGACGTGCGCATCGGCTCCAGGTCCTCCGCCGCCGCGTCCAGATCGGCCTGAATCTCCCGCAGATCATCCGGGAGCGGCTCCAGACCGGCGTTCACCTCAGCGAGGGCATCCTGCAGCGACTGCTCCGGGTCGTAGGAGACACCGGTGATGAAGCTGACGTAGCTGAGCGTGCGCAGCGTGGCATCGATCGCTTCGGCGCCGGCCTCGGCCGAGGTCAGCGCCCCCCTGGCCGCGTCGATCGCCTCCGGCGTGTCCTCCCCAACCAGTTCGCCTATCGAGCGGAGCAGCGGCTCGATCGTTCCCAGCGATCCTTCCGCGCCCAGCAGCATCTCGCCGACAGCATCGAGTGCAGCGGATGCCTCCCCCAGCGAGCCTCCTGCAAGCTCCACGGGCTCCTGCAGCCCTCGTGCAGCTTCCGCCAATGAGGCGAGCGAGTCCGGCACAGCAGCCGCCGCGCGGACGGCCAGGAGGGGCAGGAGCACAAGGCCGCCCAGACAAAGCGCCGTGCCCAGTCCGCCGGCCACCTGGACAGCCAGACCGAAGCCCTTCCTCCACCCCAAGCCAGACAGCCGCTGGCGCACGCCGCCCGCCAGCGCCGGGAGCGAGCGCTCTCCCGGCGGCCGTACGCGAAGAGGCACCTCCTTCGCCTTATCGGTCTGCAGCAGACGCCCGACGAGATCGCCCTTCTCCAGCGCGGCCACGCCCTCGATCCCGCGGCCGCGCGCCAGGCCCCGCAGATCGACCAGGTTCATCAGACTCCAGCACTGGACCTGCAGCAGGCGAGGTAGGAGCTGCCCTGCCTCCAGGCGCCCCGCTCCCTTGATCTGCCGCGTCTTCCCCAGCGCGCGCAGCTCACTCAGGGGCGCGGCCTCGAGCCTCTGCGCCGCGCGCACGTATTCCAGGAGCGCATCGCGCGACAGAGTATCCAGCCCGCCTGCGGGCCAGTGTCTGGCCAGCCTGCGCAGCTGAGAGAGCGTCAGATCTTCAGGTCGGCGCTTCATATCGCGGGCATCCTCCATTACTCGTACTTGAGCGCGGCGACCGGGCTCAACGCTGCCGCCCTCATCGCCGGGTAGACACCGGAGACCAGGCCCACAGCGGCGGAGAAGACGAGCGCAAACAGCAGCAGCCAGAACGGCGTATAGACAAGCGAGAGCTGAGCCTCAGCGGCCGCAGCCCCACCTTGCTGGACAGCCTGCGCCCCCAGATAGGTGGAGGCAATCACGTCGATCAGCGCTCCCAGCCCGATCCCGAGGACCACACCGACCACACCGCCGATCACCCCAATCGTGCCCGCCTCCGCAAGAAAGATCGACATCACGTCCCGGTTGGTGGCTCCGACCGCCTTCATCAGCCCGATCTCGCGCGTCCGCTCGTAGATGGCCATCGACATCGTGTTGGCGATGCCAAAGGCTGCTACGACCAGTGCTATGGCGCCGATCCCGCCGAACACTCCCTGGATGATCAAGAACGTGAGGTTTATGCCCTGTAGCATGCTCTGCGCTGAGTAGGCATAGAAGCCATCATTCAGGATCGCTTGCTCGACCGTCGGCACCTGCTCCGGCGTGGCAACCTTGACCAGAGCCTGATCATAACCTTCCCGGCTCGGATAGCGCCGCTGGCCGGTGCTCCAGGCCTCCAACTCCAGCACGTCATCCACCGATAGGAACACCGCGTAGTCCCGCGCCCCACCGGTCTCCTCCAGCACCCCGCTGACCCTGAGGCGGGCCGTCCGCTGCTCCGGCGTGTCGCCGGCGACCATACGGAAAACCGTCAGCTGAAGCGTCTGCCCCTGCAGCTCCGGCGGATCCTCGACCGGCCGCCCCGTTCGAGGGTCGTAGAACCCCTCCGCAACGCGCGCCCCCACCAGGGCCTGCCAGCGTCCCAGCCGGTCCATGCCGCTCGCCAGCTCGAAGCCCAGCCCCTCCAGCTCGGCCGGGTCGACACCCACCACCTGCTGCATGGAGCTCGGCATCCGATTCAGTCTCAGTATGCCCCCATAGAAAGACTTGTAGGGCGTGACGGCCACAACGCCAGGCATTTCACGGAAGCGATCGAGCGTACGGTCGGTGAGCAGGGTCTCCTCACCCACTGAGCCAACGGACACCCCAGCGAAGCCCGCCAGGAAAGTGCCGGGATAGACGGTGATCTCGGTCAGGTCGCCTATCGAGCCCATCTGCTCAGTGGTGCTGCGCTGAAGCCCGGCCGCCAGTGATACGAGTACTACAACTGCAGACGTGCCCACGACCACGCCGACGGCAGTCATGGCCACGCGGGCCTTCATGCGGCCGAGGTTGCTCAGCACCAGACGAAGCAGGTCCCTGGGCTTCAATCCCTAGCTCCCAAGCCCCAGCATGCCCCGGACGAAGCGGAACACCAGATCCCAGAAGCCGTCATCGTCACCGGCGTCCTCTTCTGTCTCAGCAATCGGCTCGGCCACCTGCACTTCTCGGATCTCGACGGTGATGGTCTCGGTCAACACCTGCGGCTGGTTGAAATCGTCCAGGTAGTGCACGTTGACCACGGCCTCGGCAGTTCCGCCCACCTCGGCCACAGCGATCGCCTCCAGCGACCCCGACGTACCTGGATCGAGCGGGCCTAGATAGAGGGAGCCGTCCAGTATCACCAGGTCGCTGCTGGTCACCTCGAGCGTATTCACGTTCAATGTCGCCCGGCCCACGTTCGTAACCTCAACCGGCAACTCGAAGGGAGTACCGGCCTCGACCAGCTCCAAGGGCCGGTACAGTCCGATCTCCAGGTACGGCCGGTGGACCACCAGCAGGCTGATCAACTGGCTGTCGCTGTGGGCGGTTCCCTGCCGGTCCAGAAAGGCGAGCGCAACGGGAACGGTGTAGGCGCCAGGGCTGGCCGAGCCATCGGCGACCAGATGCTGGGTCACCTCTACAGAGCTTCCCGCCGGTAACGCCGGTGCGAACTTGACATTGCTCGAGCGGAGCGGTGCAAATGGAGCCAGCCCGCCTCCCCCCTCGCCGCCCAAGGTGAGCACCAACCGGTCGGCGTCACCGCCGCTGACGTTGCTGACCTCGAGCATGAGAGCAAAGCTGTCGCCAGGCGCGATTGTGTCGGGGGCCGTGCGGTAGCCGGTAATGATCAGCTGGGGGCTGCCGGATAGCGCCCCGTTGACCTCTACGCCCACGTCCTGGCTGTCAGCATATGTGCCGCCGCTGTAGTCTCCGTACTCAAGCAGGACGGGCAGCCCCAGCCGCCCCGAATGAGGGGCATCCCCCAGGATGAGTCGCAGAGTCACCGTAACCGCCTGGCCCATGCCAATCCGGTCGAGCGAAACCACGTTTCCGCCGCTGGCCGGCACCGCCAGTTCGGAATCGGCGGCAACGAGCACCTGGCTGGCGGTGCGGGCGCCGCGATTCGCCAGGCGCAGCGTGAGCTCGAAAGAGGTGCCCGGTGCCAACAGCGAGGGCTCGGTTTGCGAGGCCTCTATCACCAGCTGGGGACGCCCGCCACCCACCCCCACCGCCTCCACGCTGATGGTATGCGGATTGTCGTCGCGGTTCCCATACTCGTCGCTGGCACTGAGCTCCACCTCCAGGCTGTACGTCCCTGAGGCCAGGCCGGCTGGAGCACGCATGGCCTGCAAGACGGTGGCAGTCTGTCCCACGCCCAGGTGGCCCAGGAGGTGGCCCGCGCCGCCGACCGGCAGGAACGTGCCCCCCGGAAAGGTGACCAGCACATCGCGTGCCACGTCGCTGCCGGCATTGTAGACGTCCACCGACACGCTGAACTCCTGGCCGGCCAAGACCCGGGCCGGCTCCACGGAGTAGTTCAGGATTGTGAGTATAGGGCGGCCCAGCGCCGGGTGCGCAGCCGAACTCATCACCCAGAGGAGGGAAACGGCCACCGCAACGGCCGCCGTCGTATTCAAGCGAAGTAGTCTGCGCATCTTTCCTCCCAGCACATACGTGCACTCACGCCCGCGCCTCTGCGATCCGTCCATCGAGGAGATGAAGACACCTGCTGGTGAACTCGAGCAGCGCCGGATCGTGTGAGACAACTACGATCGTCCTTCCTTGCTCGCGGTTGAGGTCCGCGAGGATTCTCATCACCTCCGCGCCGGTGCGGCTATCCAGGTTGCCGGTAGGCTCGTCGGCCAGGATGATCAAGGGATCGTTGGCCAGGGCGCGCGCTATCGCCACCCGCTGCTGCTCCCCGCCGGACAGCTCGGTTGGCTTGTGGTCGATGCGGCCGCCCAGGCCCACCAAATCGAGGAGAGCGCGCGCCCGGTCGGAGCGCGCAGCGGGAGGCACGCCCGCAAAGAGCATGGGGAACTCCACGTTCTCAAGCGCCGTCATCGTGGGAACCAGGTTGAAGACCTGAAAAACGAAGCCAACCTGCTCGCTTCGATAAGCGGCCAGGCTGTTCTCATCGAGTTCCGTGAGCTCCCGACCCTGCACCCGGATTTGCCCGGCCGTCGGCCTGTCCAGCCCACCCAGCAAGTACAGCAGCGTCGACTTCCCGGAGCCAGACGGACCCATAATGCCGAGGAAGTCACCCTCAGCGACGGTCAGGTCGATCCCATCCAGTGCATGGACGGTCTCCTGGCCCATCTGGTATTCCCGGCGCAGGTTCTCGGCCCGGATCAGCATCTCGCTGCGCATCATTCGCTCAGAATCCCAAAGCGGCTGGGGTCGCCCGGCCGGCGTCGCCTCTAGTAGCTGGTCAAACTAAGCTGTTGAGCGAACAGAGAGCCGACAGCGCTGGGCATCATCATTACGGCGGTCAGTATGAGCCACACGCCCAGCGTGACCAGGATCGCCTTGCGCCGGGGTAGGTGCGTCGTCACAATCACACCGATGACAAGCAGGGCCAGGTTCCAAAACAGAAACAGGTCCACTCGGCTGAACAGGGAAGTGAGCAGCGTCTGGCCCAGGCTGGGAGCCGCCCTCAGCACGTCAGCTGCCGAGGAAGCGGGCCGCACCAGGCCGGATAGGCCTGGGTAGGTTATGAGCTGGCCCGCAGCGACTATGTAGACAGTCTGGAGCAGACCACGGATCGCATAGGGCACCCAGGCCCAGACTACGATGCGGAGCATCTGCTCAAAGGTGCTCCGCCCGCCTAGGGCCATCGCGGCCAGGTACAGCGCGCCCGCCCAGGCCAGCCACCCTACCCCACGCAGAATCAGATTGGCGACCGCCGGGAAGACGACCGTGATGAGCGGCGAGGCCACTACACCCATCATCTGCTCAACCTGAGCCTGCTGGTCAGCTGAGAGCTCCATGTCCTCCCACCGCTCGCCCAAGTCCTCCTCGGCGGCGATCACGGCCTCGCGAGCCTGCTCCGTCGTGATCGGAGCAGCGGCCAATACGGGCAGCAGGACGAAGACTAAGGCAACGACTATCGGTAGCCACAGCCTCGGCCCGCCCCTCTCGTGCACCAACTCGAGAGTCGCTCGCGGCCTGGCGATGATGCCCCACAGCGGCCGCAGCAGCGCCATTCGATCCGCAACAGGTTCTTGATCTTCGGACACGGCTCATCCCTCCTCGTTCAACCGCGCACCCCAATCGTGATCCCGTCCCGATCCGGCCAGCGATTGCCTGGTGCGCAAGCAGCCCACCCGGCTCCGCCCCGCCCCCCGCCTCGGGAGCGTACGTGCCAGGGCTGCCTACCGGCCTCGGCCACAGAAGGTGCATCCCGGGCAGGATCATCCACCGTCGCGCCCGTGAGATACCCTGCCACCTCCCCGCCCGCCATCCCGCCCGGAGCGCTTGCCGCTGGGCACCAAGGAACACCCGCCCAGGGAACATCGCCTCTCTAGCATTATATGGGCGCGGACGATGCGCGTCAAGCGCCGCCCCGCGTCCGGCGCAGGCTGCTTGCGGATCCTGCCCCAGGGTCAGTCGATGACCGGCCTTCTATGTGTTGCGTGGCGGGGCCGGGCGGGCGGGGGGTGAGGCGCGGGACGGGGGCGTGGTGTCCTGTGATCACTACACGAAGTCCTTGCCGACTCAATCGGCGGCGTCCGTGCCAGAGATCGGACGCGCGAAGACGAGGGCTGAGGGGCAGCACCAGCGCCCCCGCCGCCACTCCCCGCCGTTAGCGGCGGCTGAGCCGCCTGCGCACGAGAACGATGACCACGAGCGCAGCGAAGGCGAACGGGACCGCACGGGCCGGCCAGGCCTGGAAATCGGTGCCTATCGCCACGGCGTGCACCGTCACCAGCGCGAAGGCTACGTAGTTGACAAGATGAAGATAACGCCAGCCTCGCCCGGCAGGACGCCTGAGCGCCGCCGTGAGAGCCCCCAGCCCGAAGAGATACAGAGCCGGCCGTCCACCCAGCCGGAGGAAGGCCCGGAGAGAATCGAAGCGAGGCACGAAAACGGCCAGGTCCTGCGAACCGATGGCCACCCCAACCGGATGGAGGGCCATCAGCACCAGCCCGGCTATGGACAATAGGTGGTGCACCTTCACAAACGGTCGGCCGAAGAGGCGCCGCATCAACCTCATGTCGGCAGACGACAGCGCAGCCAGGAACACCGCCTCATATCCCAGTATTGCTGTAGCCCGAATTGTCAGACCCAACGCGTCGCCGTACGGCTGGGCGAGCATCAGCGCTGCGGCGAGCGCGAACGCAGCCGCAGCGACCGCCGCCATCACCCAGGCCCTCCAGCCCGTCTGCTCAGCCATTTCGTCGCCCTCCTCACGTCTGGCCGTCTAGGCCACCTTAAGAATCAGCGCGTGCTCTTGTCTCAGCTTCTTCAGCTTCGGCTCGATCACGGCCCGGCAGTAAGGCTGCTCCCGGTTCCGCCGGTAGTAGTCCCGATGGTACTCCTCAGCCGGATAGAAGGCTTCAAGATGAGCTATCTCGGTCACGATAGGAGCCCCCCGCGTACCTGCCTCCTCCAGCTCGGCGATTACCTGCTCCGCTATCGCCTTCTGCTCCGGCGTATGGTAGAAGATCACAGACCGGTACTGCGCGCCCACGTCCGCTCCCTGCCGGTTGAGTGTCGTCGGATCGTGTAGAGTGAAGAAGACTTCCAACAGATCCCGATATGAAACAACCGCGGGATCGAACGAGATCTGGACAACCTCTGCATGGCCGGTAGCCCCGCCGCAGACCTGCTCGTAGGTGGGATCGGGAACGGCGCCGCCGGCATACCCAGAATCGACACTGAGCACCCCCTTCAGCGCCTCGAAGGCCGCTTCCAGGCACCAGAAGCAGCCGCCGCCAAGCGTCGCCAGTTCCTCAGCTCTGCCGGCCTGCCCTTTCACCCCAATCCCCTAGACAAACTCGGCCTCCAGCGAGGCGTAGTCCTCCTCGCTCCACTTTCTCAGCGGCTGCTCGACCAGCGGGCCGGCCCGGAGCGCGGGCACCTGCTCTTCGTACGTCGGCACCCCCTCCGCCCGGTAGAGGACTCCGATCGGGATCCGCTCTCCCCACTCGTGCACCTTCGCCCAGGCCGCGTCCCGATCCGTCGCATCGTAGCTGTCGTCCAGTTTGTAGACCCGGGGACGGAAGAAGTCATATGAGTAGTCGCGGTTGAAGCTCACGCACGGCTGGAGGACATCGAGGTAGCTGGTACCCTGGTGCCGGATCGCCGCCGCCATCGTCTCCGCCAGATGGGCCGGCTCGCCGGCGAAGGCGCGGCCGACGAACGTCGCTCCGCCCACCAGTGCCCAGGCCACCGGGTTCACCGGCCGGTCTATCGCGCCGGCCGGCAACGGGGAAGTCTTGGAGACGAATCCCTGCGGGCTGGTGGGCGAGTACTGCCCCTTGGTCAGGCCGTAGATCATGTTGTTGTGCACCATCAGAGTGATGTCGGCGTTGCGCCGCATCAGATGCATGAAGTGGTTCCCTCCCAGCCCAAACGTATCGCCGTCACCCGCTGCCACGATCGTCTTCATCCCGTGGTTAGCCAGATGCATTCCCTGCGCGATGGGAATCGGTCTGCCGTGAAGCGAAGTAAACGAGTTGACCGTCATGTAGTCGGGAAGCTTGCTGGCCTGGCCGATGCCGCTGACAACGATCACCTGGTGCGGGGCCAGCCCGACGTCGCCCAGCGCCTTCTCAAGCGACCTGAGAATCGAGAAGTTGCCGCAGCCTGGGCACCAGGTCGGCTTGACCGACGAAGCGAATGCGCTCTGCTCTTTCTTCGCCATTGCGCTCCACCTCCTACGCCAGCCGCGCCAATATGTCGCCAGGCGAGAACGGCCTGCCGTCGAATCTATGGATCTGATCGTCGACCTGCACCCCGGTCTCGGCGCGCAGTAACCAGGCAAACTGACCGGTGGCGTTATTCTCCACTGCCACCA
>Ga0307421_1000773_pt1 | contig 20367 bp, 16 predicted proteins | sample SalMarWE160270MG_FD_202163 | JGI IMG/M metagenome (GOLD analysis project Ga0307421, IMG submission 202163) | Salt marsh sediment microbial communities from the Plum Island Ecosystem LTER, Massachusetts, United States - WE1602-70 | ecosystem: Environmental > Aquatic > Marine > Intertidal zone >...
TCTTTGATGGGAATATTCTTATTTTTTGCTCTTTTTTTTATCATAAAATGGAAAATATCTAAACCTGAATGGAAAAAAGTATATTTATTTTTTCTTTTTTATTATTTTATTTTATTTTTTTATTATTCTTTCTTACATATGGATGGCATAAAAACTTGTAAATATATAAGTTCAATGGTATTGCCCATAGCAATATTAGCTTCAATAGGATTAAGAGTGCTTTTTGGTTATAAAAAGAAAATAATATATTATTTTATATTGTTTATATTTATTTTTTATTCTTTATTGATTGGTAATCCAATCACCTACAGTAAAATTCCAAAAAATAAAGCTTTTTATTTTTTTAATAATGGAGAATTTATGGATCGCTATCTATATCCTGATAAAATATCTATTAGAGAATGGAATAAATATATGTCATTAACTATTGAAAATCGTTATGACTCTTTAATTAACAGAGCTTCTCTTGTAAATATTATAAATAGATCAAATATTAAAGATAATTCTAAGTTAAATGAAAAAAACAATATTAATTTATCTAATAAAAATGTTTTTATTTCAAATGGAATAAGAAATTTTTTGTATTCAATATCCATAGATCAAAAAATTAATACGCCCTTATCATTGCATGAACTCGAAAGTATTTTAATGAAAGTTGGAAAAAACGAAAATATTTATGTGGCACAAAGCGCCTTAGGTTTTGACAGTGAAAATAGTAACAATTTTTCGCATTTTAAGGCAATAAATCCAGTAGAATTCGAAAAATATATAAAAGAAAAATTATTTTTAGAAGAAGAACTTATTTCTTATTACAATAATGACCATCATGTGTTTTTGTATAAAATGAGAAAAAAATAAAACTCAGAAAACCGTGAATATTAATAGCAAAAATTCTCTTACTTTATATAAGGATTTTTTAAAAGAATGGGAAAAAGAACATGGCCATGCTTATGGTTATTCTGACCTGTTTGATTTCTTTTTTCCGATTAAAGAGTATACTTCTAAATCAATCCAGCTTATTTGGCGTGAGTTTATTAAGTCAAAAAAAAAGAGTGACAAAATTGATTTATATATTAATATTCCCTTTTGTTTCCAGAAATGTGATTATTGCATAACTGGTTCTCATAAATTAAAAAATAGCAATGAGCTAAAAGAATATGTAGATTATTTAATAGGAAACTTTTCTTCTTTTAAAAAAACTTTTTCTAATATTAAGTTTACCAATTTATATATTGGCGGAGGAACGCCAAGTATATTAAGTAAGAAATTGTTAAATAAATTATTGTCAAAATTATTTTCCTCTTTTAATTTTGAAAAAGACACAGAAAGAACATGCGAACTTAATCCAATAAATTCATCTTTTAATAAACTTTGCTTGTTAAAGAAAAATGGATTTAGCCGGGTTAGTTTTGGAATTCAGTCCTTTAACCAAAAAGTTCTAAGTTTGAATAACAGAGGATATCAAACTAATCAATTAGCAAAAAAAGCAATTATTGACGCAAATAAAGCTGGTTTCAAAAATATAAATATAGATTTGATAATAGGACTTTATGGCGACAATAAAAAATCTTTTCTTAAAAGTTTAAATAAAGCTCTTAATCTTGATATAGCAACTATATCTTTATATCCCTTGCAACCAAAAACTAGCTATCTTGATAAATTCTTTGATTCAGATAAAGAAAAATTTATTAATTTTTTAAAAGATTTAATAAATTCTAGCCAAAAAGAAATAATTCAGATCGCTAAGAATAATAAATGGGATTTTGAGTCAAAATTGATTACTGATAAAGACACTTTTATTAAAAATGGCTGCTGGCAATTTGTTAAAAAGAATTTTATAAAGCCAGTAGATCATTATGGGACTGATGACAGCAATTCAGTTTTTGGTATAGGTCACTACAGCATATCTTCTATAAAAAGCACAATGCGTTATTATACTGAACCAGGACAGACCTATCTAGGAATCCCTCAGACAAGAACATCAAAAATGCTATATTATATAAGCAAGAACTTGACCATTGAAAGATACATTTCAAAAAGAGATTTTAAAAATACTTTTGGTTTAAGTTTTTTAAGAAAATTTGAAAAAAGCATACATCAGCTTAAAAAATTTAACATAATTAAATCAAATTCTGGCGATAAAATTTATTTTAAATCAACTAAACTAAATGAAATCTTTTTATATTTGCTTTTCTTTTTAGGAAAAGAAAATGATAAATTGATTTTTTACAAAAAAACCATGAAAAAAATTAATAAAGAAAAAACAAATAAAAAAAAGCAAGGGAATGTTATTTCTGAAAATGTATTAGATGGCAATATTATTGAAAAGAAAAAAACTTTTATTAATATAAATTCAAAAAAAACAAACAAGAAAATAAAAGTTTTTCTTACGCCTAAAACAATTTATAGTAAATTAGAAATGTCTTTACCCAGTAAGTCAGTTTCAGAAACAAAAATTAAATGGTCAGATGTAAATATTTATGATGAAGTTTCATTAATTATGGACGAGGACAAAAAAAAATATGTTGAAGAAGTCAGGCAAATCATTATAGTTTCAAGAGAAGATGAATAAAAATAAATTAAAACAAGCATACAAGATAATTCAAGAAATATCTAATTTAGTCCAGTTATCCGATATAGAACTGCTTGCTGTGTTTTACGATTTGAAGCCTGTTATGGGCGAGTTGATTAATTTTAATGAATATAATCAAAAATTTATCAATAGATTAGACAGAGTCAATAAATTATGTAAAAAGCTCGGATTTAAATTTGCTGTTTCAAAATACAAATTTATAGTTAATAGCCCAAGAGGAATCTTTGAGATGATAGAAATGGATGATAAAAGAAAGGGGAAAATATCTTTAGGTATATCAAAGGATATGGATAAGGCATTAGAAGGGATTGAATTATATTATAAGAAAACGCTTGATAGTAAGGACAGTAGAAAATTTGGCGAAGTAATGGGTTATCCTAAATGTTGTTTAGATTTTGGAAATTATCTTTGCGAGAACAGTAAAGGAGATAAAAAACGTGATCCAGATAATTTTGGATTTGCCAATCCTGCAGTAGAATCTTTAAAAAGATCCAAAAATTTTGCTTGGCAATTGAATGTTTTTACTTATTCATTGCTTTCATATTATCCATGCAGCTTAACCTGTGCTCCATCAATTTCTTTTGTTAATAAAATACTTAACGTATTGAAGATCGTTGATTATAGAAAGATGAAAATGATTATGGAAAATTTAAAAAATCCAGCCTCTTTATACTGGACTTGTGTTGATAGGATATTGTTTTATGGTGATTTTGAGGGTGATTTTGAAAATTCTGAAATTAAATATTATAAAGTTGTTCCAGCGCTTAATTCTGAAGAATTTTATCAAAGTAATAATCCTAAATTTTTAAATAATTTAAAAAAAGTTAAAGAAAAAGCCCAAAAAGGAAATAGATTAATAATGACTCCAAATTATTTTGAGATATATAAAGATAAAAAGAGAATTGCTAAAATTAAAAAGGAAAATCAATACGAGCCGGTTTTAGTTAAACCGAATAAATAATTTTGATGACAAAAAATAAGATAAAGAAAACAGTTATTATTATTGGGTATCGATGTAATAATCGATGCCGATTTTGTAATGATGCTAATAAAAGAGAGCTTCATAATAAAACTACTAAAGAAATTCAGCAGGAAATGATTGATGCAAAAAACAGAGGGACAACTTACATAGAACTTATTGGCGGAGAAACAACTATTAGGCCAGATGTTGTAGAATTAATAAAATTTGCCAAGGACTTAGACTTTCAAACAATCAATATGGCAACAAACGGCAGAATGTTTTCTTATTTGGAATTTACAAAAAAAATAATCAAAGCTGGCTTAACTGATATTATTTTTTCTATTCATGGGCATAATGCCAAGATTCATGATTACTTGACCCAGTCGCCAGGAAGTTTTAATCAATTATTAGAAGGACTAAATAATTTTAAGAAATTAGGATTTAAGAAAATTGGTTCTAACACTACCATTGTTAAGCAAAATTACAAATATTTGCCTGAAATCGGCCAGTTTATTTATAACCAAGGAATCAGAAATTCAGAGTTTATTTTTGTTGATCCTAATTACGGCGGAGCTTATGATAATTTTGATAAATTAGTGCCTCAAATTTCTAAAATTGCTCCTTATGTCAAAAAGTGCCTAGATATAGGCAAAAAGAATAAAATACCACATTGGCATATTAGATATGTGCCTCTGTGTTATTTTCAAAATTATCTTGACCAAGTTAGTGAATTGCAGGAAGTAGCAACATTTAAAACAGAACATTTAGCACCAGATTTTGAAAATTTTGATGTAGAGAATTCAAGAAAATCAATTGGCAGAAAAAAAACTAAAAAATGCAAGGACTGTAAATTATTTGATTCATGCGAAGGTGTTTGGAAAGAATATCTTAAGCGTTATGGAGATAAAGAATTGGAACCAATAGAATAAATATGGATATTTGTGTTTGGGATAAATGCAATAATAATTGTTTAATGTGTACTAATCCAGACAGGCCTTGGCCAGCCTGGGATGGCAGTTTTGATTATGATTATCAGAGCTTAATTAAAAGAATTAAAAAATCAGAAAAAGAGATTAAAACTTATGATTCAATTTATTTATCTGGAGGAGAACCAACTTTGCATCCGCAATTTTTAGAGATTCTTAATTTTGTTAGTAAGCTTTTCCCAGAACAAAGAATAAAATTACTAACTAATGGAAGAAAATTTTTATATAAGGATTTTGTCCAAAAAACTTTAGACATAACCAATAATTTAGATGTTGAATTATCTATTTACGGAGCCAATAAAAAAATTCACAACGCAGTTACTCGAGCTTCAAACAGTTTTGAACAAACTATTCAAGGCTTGGAAAATTTGCTTAATTACAGGAAAGAAGACCAGTTAATAAATGTTAGATTTGTAATTACTAAACTTTCCTACAAATCTTTAGAAGAATTTTTAAAGTTGATGGGGGAAAGATTTTCTTCTACGGATAGGATAATGATTATTTTCTGGGAAGTGGAAAATCAGGCGGTCAAGAATATAAAAGCAGTTAAAGTTACTTACAATCAAGTTAGTCCATACTTAGAAAAATTATATCCTTTGCTAGATAATTTTAAGGAAATAAGATTATACCATTTTCCTTTATGCACTCTTTCCGAAAAATTTTGGCCTTATGTTTGGCGGACTTTAGATAAGGACGGAGTAATATTTAATAGCTCTTGCGCGAAGTGCCAGTATAGAAAATATTGTCTGGGCATTCCAAAGGAATATTCAAAGCATATGGGAATTAAAGAATTTAAGCCAATTAAAGAGAATTTTAATATTAAGGAAAGAAAAGATATTTACCAGCCTATTTTAAGCATAAATAAGAAATAATGATTTTTGATATTTTATTTTTACCCTTTGTTTTTTTTATCGGACTGATTACCAGTTATGAAGATATTAAATTTGGCAAAGTAAAAAATAAGTGGATTTTATTAGGACTGATATGGGGATTAGCCGTAATTATTTTCTTTTTGATCTGGTATTTTATTGCCTCGCCCGTTACTCGTTTTTATTATTTTAATATTATAGATTTGCCTGATAATTCACCAGCTCCAGTTTTTACTGTTTCTTTGATTTATCTATATAGAGTTGTTCTTAACGCATTTATTGCTTTGATAATAGGTTTTTTAATGTGGAGGTTTAATGCTTGGGCAGCTGGCGATGCCAAGCTTTTTATTATTTATTCTTTGCTTCTCCCTTTAAAATATTATTGGAAATCATGTCTGCCTTATTTCCCTTCTTTCGCTTTATTAATTAATATTTTTATCCCTATTTTTCTCTATTTATTAATAAGATCTTCTTTTTATTATTCTAAATTTATTTATTTTCGCTTATTCAAGCCGACAAAAATTGATTTGTCAAAGAAAAAAGATAAAACAGATACAAAATTAGATAAAAAAAAGAAACTGTGGGAAACTGTGAAAAATATGGCAGTTATGCTGCTTGGCTTTATCGCTATTTTCTTAATTTTTGGCTTATTCCAGCAGCCAATTAAAGAACATTTTTCTATTGATATTTCTTCTTTGCTGATATTTGTGTTTGCTGGTTTAATAATTTTTAGCGGACCATTATCCAAGATTTTCCAAAAGCCCATTACTTTGAAAATAATTCTTCTTGTTTTGACTGTTATTCTTAGTTATGGATTTATCTCTTCTCCGCAATCTACTTGGCAAATCCTTTATCAGACAGTTAAATTAATGATTATTTTTATGACTGTTTTAACTTTATTTAGAAAATTAATTGATTTTTATGTTATGAGAACCAGTTTAAAAGAAATAAAAATAGAGGAGCTTAAGCCAAATATGAATTTAGCTGAAGAGGCATTAAATGAATTAAAAAAAGATAAAGAATATTATGACAAATACATTGGCCTTATTTACCCATGTGGCTTAACCATGGAACAGGTACAAGCAATAAAAATATGGGAAAACAAAAAAGACAAGCTAGAAACCATTAATATTTATAAGCCATTCCCTTTTGTTTTTTGGATGTTTTTAGGAGTAATTATTACTTTAATTTTAAAAAGTTCTTTATTGCATCCAATTCTATTACCATTTTTTGAATTAATGAAATAATGCCTGTGGATAAGTTTCTGGCAAACTATCTTTAGAAAAGATATAATATATATAGACATGCATAAAATAAAAAATCTTTCCAGAAAAAGATTAATTTTAATAATATCGCTCTTTTTAGTATTGGCGTTTTTTACTTTTGTTTGGGCGTATAATCCGGGAACTAATTTTACTCTTTGTACTTCTACAGTTAGTCAGCCAGCTTGTTATCCAGGAGCATATCCTACGCCAACTTTAAATTGGACAGTTGTTGGCAGCTCCAGCCAAACAGACTATCAAGTTCAAATTGATAATAATAGCAATTTTAGCTCTATAACAATAAATAGTGGCGTAGTGGCTTCTGCTAATAAATTTTATCAGGTTAGCACAGCAGGATTATCTTTTAATACAGCTTATTATTGGAGGATAAAAATTAGAGATAATTTTGGTAGCTGGATTGATGATTGGGTTAATGCTGATGCTCCCTTTACTACTGCTCCTTTATGCAATCAATCGCCAACAGCTACTAATTTAAATATTGTTAAAGGAGATTATTGCACGAGTCCGTCTCATTTCTTCTCTTGGATTTACTCTGATGGCGATGGAGATACAGAAAGTCAATTCCAATTCCAAATGGATAATAATAGTGATTTTAGTTCTGCAGAAATTAATAGAACATATAGCGGACTTTCCAATCCAAGTCCAACTACTAATAACCAGACAGTAATAGTAGCTGTTTCTCCTGGAGCAGATCAGATTGGCTATAATACTACTTATTATTGGCAAGTTAAGGTTTGGGATTCTATGGGGGCTGATTCTGGCTGGGTACAGGGTTCTTCTTTTAAAACAGAATTGCATCAATATCCAACAATAGACTTTGATTGGGCGCCTGAAAATCCAAGTGAAAATGAGGATGTATCATTTACCGATCAATCAACTGTTTATGGCGGAGCAAGTAAATCTGCCTTGTCTTGGACTTTTGAAGATGGCAATCCAGCAAGTTCTAGTCAGCAGAATCCAATAATTCAGTTTACTGACAATGGTTCAAAACAAGTCACCTTAAAAGTAACTGATTCTGATGGTTTTTTCTGTCCTGGCTCTAAAACAGTTAATGTTCAATTTACTCTGCCTGACTGGAGAGAAATTTTGCCGTGGTAGACAACTACAAAGACAGACCTTATATCTTCCAAGCGTAAAGAAAAAAAGATTTAATTAAACTAACAACAGTTTTGTCTTCAATACATATGCCTATTGATTTTTCTGAAAGAATAATAACTTTATCGTAAATAATAATAATTCCTGGGAAATTAAACAATTTTTGCTTAAATATTCTTTTCTCTAAATAATCAGATAATCTCTTTTTAATAGAGGACTGCGCTTTACAGAGTTCTTTAATCTGTATTTTCCCCAATCGTTTTTTAATTTTTAGATAGGTATCCTGTCTATTTTTATTTGGCCAGATTTTTTCATTATTAATTAAAACATAAATTTTTTTGCTTTGAGTGAATAAAAAATCATCAAATAAAATCTCCAATCCTTTTTTGTCTTTATATGCTTTTATCTTTCTCTTATCGCCTAAGTAATATTTATTTTGTAAAGTAGCAATAATACGGATAAATTCCCGTTCTTTTTCTTCCAATTCCTTTTTCTGTATTCTCAAAATTCCCAATAAAGCATTTGGTGATTGGGCTGTAAAATATCTGCGATTCTTGCTTTTTGATTCAATTATTAAATTCTTTTTACTTAAGGCCTTAATAATCTCATAAACAGTCGGTCTGCTAATTTTGGTATTTTTGGCAATTTTCTGAACTGAAGTATAGCCCAATTCCAAAGCAGCCAAATAAACCCGCACTTCTTTTTCGGTTAGGCCTAATTTTTTTAGTTCTAATGGCAAAATATCTATTTCTTTCATATATCTAACTATGACTTATTTCTAACTAAAAATCAAGATTTATTTTTGTCAGCCATTGCTTTACAATCAATAAATCAAAAATATCGCTTGAGTAAAGCGGTATTTTTGGTTTATGGATTAAACCTTGACAATAATTTATTAAATGAGTATTCTAACGATATCAGATAATTATTGTATTTTAAAAATTAAATAACTGAAAAAATCTAAAAAGAGGGGGGAGAAGAATGGAAAAAATATTTTTACCGTTTATTGCGGCTCGTTTAGTTGTTGTAGGTAAAGGCACAGTTTTTTACACGAATAATAGTGAATTAGTAGTAGAAGCGCCTGACAAACTTATGAGTAAACTTGTCAAAATGTGTAATGGGAGGAGATCAATTAGCCATATAGTTGAATTGCTAAAAAATGATTGGGACGAGAAATCTTTGCGTGGATTAATTGATGATTTATGTGATAAAAATATTCTTATTAATGCTGCAGATGTAGTCGAAAAAATATGGGATTTTATTGAAAATCCTATTGGCTTCCCTGCGTTTCTTAGTGAAAAAGATAGAAATTATTTGGTAAATAAAGCCAAAAGAAGACAAAGAGGGAGTGTATATAATCAGGAATACGAATCTTCTTTGACCCCGTTCAGGAAACTTCTTAAGAACCGACGCTCGGTCCGTTTATTTTCTGGTAAGGTTCTCTTTCAAAATATCGTCGATATGCTTTGGAGTGCTTATGGAGAAATTAAGGATGGTCATCGTACAGTTCCTTCGGCTGGTGCGCTTTATCCGCTTAAAATCCATTTAGTTGTGTTGGAGCAAAATAAAAAACTTGTTCCGGCTATTTATCGTGTATATTTCCGTTTCCCAAGATTAGGGTTTAATTTAGTATCAAAGGACATAGACTCTTTCTTACGGTCATTTTTTGACCCGATGATGCTTGAAGGTGCATTTGGCGTAATTACGATAAGTGGTTCATTGAACGTTATGGCAGAAAAGTACGGCAGTCGCAGTTTACTGTTTACCGTTCTTGAAGCAGGGCATGTAGCTCAAAATATAAATATTGCCGCGGCAGAAAAGAATATTGCAACAGTAGAAATTGGAGGATTTCAAGAAAACCTGCTTAAAAGAGCAATACATTTATCAAGACGTTCTCATCCGTTTATTGTGATAGCATTTGGTCGTGAAGATAAAACTATTCGAACGGGTGCTATTGATAAAAAAATTGAAGTACAATGGCAACTTCCAACCAATAAACAATATTATCCGCCATTTGCTATTGCTTCAGCGAGAGTCTTAAAAAAACAGAGCTGGTCGAATGGCAGAGACAGTAAACCGAGATTAGCATACGCAAAAGCTGTTGCGGAAGCAAAAGAATGGGCAGCATGCGGTTGCATACCAGGCAACCTAATTCGAGAAAAATTTATCAACCTCAAAACAGCAATCAATCCAGAAACTATTATTAAATTTCACTCATTACAGTATAGACAGAAGAAATTTCCTTTTAGGCCTTTTGATGAAAGAATGGAATATAAATGGACTGAAGGAATTAACGAGCTGACGGGGTTAAAAGTCTATGTTCTGGCAGATCATGTTTATTTTCCGTATTTTCCTGAAACTCCATATTATTGTTATGCAAATTCATCGGGAGTAGCGGCTTATCCTTATTGGGAAAAAGCAGTTGAAACAAGTACGCTCGAACTTATTGAACGTGATTCATTTATGATTGCTTATCTTGCCCGGATTCAATTTCCGACTATTCAAGAAAAGGGACTTACTGAATCGATTCAAAAAAGAATTAAGGAACTTCGTAAAGTCGGATTTAAGGTCTGGGTGAAAGACCATTCCCTTGATCTAGCACCGTCCATTTGTGTTATAGCTCAAAGTGAAGAATATGCATATACGCCTTGTGCTTCTTGTGCTAATTTTAACGTAGAACATGCTATTGATCATGCTCTTATGGAGGTCGAGGCGCTTATCCTGTCGCGTTTTCAAAATGGTCCAGCAGAATCTATCAAGCCCGAAGAAGTAATATGGCCACTTGATCACGGAAAACTATATGGACAAAGAAGATACTTCCATCGTGCTAACTTCCTGTTTTACGGCCACAATAAAATTTCTTTTAATGAAATAGGTAGAAATGCTGTTTGGTCATGGCCGAATCTCTTATCACGATTCGAAACTAAAGGATGGCAACTTATTACAATTCCCCTGCATCTTTCTTCGAAGTACGGAGGGAATGACGATTTACACATTGTTCGTTCTATTGTCCCTGGTATGGTGCCAATGACTTTCGGGTTTAGGCAAGAACCAGCTGGGGTGGAAAGACTGTATAAAATCGCTAAAGATTTTGGAAATATTAAACTTTCCTATGGAGGGCTTACTAAATTTCCACATCCTTTTGCATAATGCGAAGGACGGGAAGTCTTGCTTTCCGTCCTTTTATTTTAGTAGTATAAAAATATGCAATCTAATCTAATAGAAATTAATTTTTATTTTCCAGAAGTATCAGATAGATTAAAAAACAAGCAAAGACTTGTTGATTTAATCATGGAATCGATGCGAGTTAATAAAACTATACAATATGCTGGCTATGCGAGTGAAAAAGATTTGAAAAAAGATCTTTTGTTCCATATCGGAGATAACAACATTGAGCAATATCATAATATTTCGGTTAATGAAAAGAAAATAATTAAGAAAACCATAGGTCAAACTATCAAAAAATGTGATAAAATCTTGCCACTTCCGACCAAGAATTTTATATTTGTGTTTCCCTGGTTCCCTTCAGAAAAAGAAATAGTTTTTAATGGTTCGTTTGGCTTTGCAGCTTATAGTTGTGTCATTCACCTTTTTGTCAATCTCGATATCTTTAGTAAGAAATCAGTTGCTGATAGTATTGCGCATGAGATTAATCATACTATTTCATATTATTATCATTTTGATCGCTACAGCAATTGGACTCTTCTCGATCACATGGTTAATGAAGGATTAGCTGAAAATTTTAGAGAAGATGTATTTGTAAAGACGAATTCTGCTCTATGGTCTATCGCTCTTACTAAAAAGAAAGCTTTTAATATCTTAATTTCTATAAAACGATATTTAAATTTCAAAGATCAATTATTGCATCAAAGAATACTTTTTGGCGATAAAAAGTACAAGCGATGGGCTGGTTATTCTATTGGATATTGGCTAGTTAAAGATTTTATAAATAAAAATAAAGATCTTTCTTGGGAAGAAATCATAAAAACAGATCCCGAAGATATTTTAGAAGCTGTTATAAAAAATAGGGCATAACAGTTAATTAAACTGTTATGCCCTTGTAATGCTTAGTGTAAGTATTATTTACCGCCGCATTGACCATTGCATTGGCTGCCACCACCGGGTCCGCAACTGCATTGTTCTTGGAAGACGATTGTATCGGAGACTTGCTTCTTTGGTTTAGACGTAATCTTCCAAGAGAATTTTTTAGGAATTTTCGCTTGACTTTTCATGTTCTCACCTCCTTTCCCGAATTTTAAAAGTTCTATTATTTTATTAAGATTAACATAATTTTTATTTTAAGGCAATAGATTTATACTAATCTATAAGCAAACTATAAAACAATAGACATTGTGTTTTGCTCGAAGTTATATTTAGTTATCCAGTTGCCGCACATCTCTTTACAATCAATAAATCAAAAATATCGCTTGAGTAAAGCGGTATTTTTTGGTTAGGCGAGTTATCCACAGATTTTTATTAAGGAAGATTCTGTCTTTGATAAAAATCCTTAAATATCTAAATTGGCCTATTTTTTTATTTTATTTTCCAATTAGAAGAAACTTTAATAATTTTTCCCTCTAAATCAAAAAGGTTTTTTTCTTTTTTATTTTTTAAATATTCTTTCCAATAAGGGAGTATTCTCTTTTCTAAATTACGAAGATAAGGATGACCAACATTAAATTTGCCTTCTTTAAAATATCTGCCTTTTTTATTTAGTCTTATTCTTAATTCATTATCTGTCATTAATTCAATAAGAGCATGCATCACTTTAAAATTTTTGGTCTTTTTAAAAGTTACAATATGCATCAGTTCGTGAGCAAGATAAACAGTAGAATAATTCTTCCAATCTTCAGAATGCCCCCAGGCAATAGTTTGATTATCAACCGCTCTCCCATTTTTTAGTTTTGGATGAGTAAGATAAACTCTAATTGTTTTATCAGGTGATTTTAATCCGGATAATTCTTCAATTAGTTTAAGAACATTTTCTTTGTTTTCCTGCCATTGTTCTTCTATAAATAATTTATATTTTTCAGTTTCAGTTACTAATCTTTGGAATTCTTTACTTTTTCGAAGCTGATTAAAAATTATTTCTACTTTTTTAGCTGTTTTTTCTATATTTTTTTCTTTTCCAAGATATAGTTGATATTCAGCATAACCTCCAAGAAAATAAAAAATTCCTTTAGATCCCTCCCAAATTCTATTAGTAAAATCCTCCCATTTCTTAAATGGCACATTTGGTTGTGACTGATTTATGGCATGAAGGAAGATATAATCTGGATTGATTTTGAATTGAAGTTCCATAGCAATTTAATAATATATTATCTTTTTACTGTTGACAAGCTTATGCGCTCATCAAAAGCAGTAAGCACGCATGGACTTATTGAAGCGCCGGGAGGAATATGTGGAGATGTACCTTCTGGGTCAATATAGACGTTACTTTAAAATAAAAAGGTGGTAGAAGTTGAAAGGAATAATCTATATTTCTCTTCTACCGCCATTTTTTATAAAAGGAGATAGAAAATGAAAAAACTGTATATAAAAATGACAGATAAAACGATTTTTAAGTCGCGGTATAATAAATATTATCTTATTGACGTAAGAAAACGTGGGAAAGAACGATTTTTATTAGAAGAAGATAGTAAGGATATGCTTTATTTCCTTTTTCGAAGTAATTCTTTTCAAGAAACAGTTCATAAGTTTAAACTTTCTTACAAAGAACTTTATGATTTTCTTTTAGGGTTAGTCAAAGAACAAGTGATTGAATTTTCAAACACACCGATTGATTCAACCGAGAAATACTATAATATTAATCCTCCGCTTGATAGTTTAAATCTTTTAATTACAAATGCTTGTAATCTCCACTGTGTTCATTGCTATTTAAACAGCGGTAAAGCTATGGAGAGTGAACTTGATGTGGAAATATGGATTGATGTTCTTCGACAGGCACAACAGCTTGGGGTATTTTACTTGAATGTTTCAGGAGGCGAGCCACTACTTCATAAAGATTTCTTTAAAATAGCAGAATATATTGCTTCAACCCCTACATTTAGTGCAAATTTAAATACTAATGGGACAATAGATATAGATGGTTATGAAAAACTTCTTGCTCGAGCATTTACGAGTATCCAGTTAAGTATTGATGACGCAATTGCGGAAAAACATAATACATTCCGTGGCTGTAAGGGTTGTTTTAAAAAAGCTGTTCAAACAATCGAAAAACTAATTAATCATGGGATTGAGACAAACGTTGGTTTTCTTATTAATTCTAGAAATCTTTCAGCTCTCGATGAAGTCGTTAGATTGTGTGAGCAGATTGGAGTAACGACTCTTAATATTGGATTTGTTAATCCTATTGGAAGAGCAAAAAAAAATAATCTTGCGTATCCTATAATTCCACAATCCTTACAAGAAAATAAATTATTGGATAAAATGTATAGAAAATTTTGTAAGCTTACAGAACGAGATACAAAACTTAAGATCTTGTTACCATTCCAGCCTAGGCTAAGTAATAACTTATCTAAAAATAAACATTATATTTGTGGTGGAGATAATATTCAATTTATGACGGTTATGGCTGATGGTACCGTGATGCCGTGTGATGTACTCCCGATAGATATCTTTAATTACGGCAATGTAAAAACACAATCGCTTATAGATATTTGGGCATCAGATAGAATGAAAGCGTTTAAATTAATGGATTCTAGGCAACTTTCTAACTGTTATAATTGTCCTTATTTCCAAATCTGTGAGGGTCCTTGTGTAGCCCGTGCATTTCAAGCGAAAAAGTCACTGCAATCGCCGGACTGGATAAGGTGTCTTATTACACAGAAAATTGTTGCCGAAAACAAGAAAACAATTTAAGGCATGGATAATAAAACAAATATTCATGCCTTTTTATTTACAAGTTTAGTATTTTAGCATATAATTGACTTAATATGGCAATAAAAAATAATTGGTGGAAGACAACATTTAACAAAACATACTTTTCGCTTTGGGATCCTTCAAACCCAAGCTCCCAAAACTGGACTAAGAGAGAAGTTAAACTCGTTATTGATTTACATCTTAAGAAAGATGCAAAAATATTAGATATTCCCTGTGGGCAGGGTCGGCATAGTGTAGAACTTGCTAAGAGGAGTTTTCAAGTTACCGGAATTGACTATTCGTCGATTGCTTTACAAACTGCAAAAAAATGGGCTCGACAAAATAAAGTTTCTCCGGTTTTTATAAAACAGGATATGCGTTCTTTAAAGCTAAACGAACGGTTTGATGCAGCAATAATTTTAGGCAATTCTTTTGGGTATTTCTCTGATATTGATAACGAAAAAATTATTAAAAATATTTCAACATTGTTAAAACCAAAAGCTTTTTTTGTAATTCACTTATTAAATCCAATAGAAGTAATAAAACAGTTCGGCAAGAAAAATACCTTTAAAATCTTTAATGGCTATGTAAATATTAAAGATATTTCTTTTGATCCGTTTAATTTTGTTAAGGAATCGCGATGGACAATTGTTCGTAATAGTAAGAAAAAGATTTTAAACGTAAAACTTCGTTTTTATACTTTTCCTGAAATTCGCTCTTTGCTTTCTCGCTACGGACTGAATACTATTGATGTTTATGGTTCATTAGATAAAAAGCCATATTGGTTTAACAGTCCAGTGATGGTTATCGTTGCAAAGAAAAAAGGATAATATTATATTACTTGTCAGCTATTATTTTACAAACCATAGACCAAAAACACTGCCTGAATAGGCGGTATTTTTGTTTAATTTTGCTCCTGTGGATAAGTTTTGTCGGGAAAAGCTTGACAAAGGTTTCAAGGATAAATATAATAAACAATAGAAAGTTTATAATCAAAAATATGGATAGCAAAATTATTTTAATTATTGTTATCGTTGCTATACCAGTATTGCTGACCTTCTTTATTTGGGCGATTGGCCGACATTATAAAAAGAAGCAGTAATAATTTAAGCTGGCAAATCAAATAAAGAAGATTAAATTCTTTGTCTTCTTTATTCGGTTTATCAGTTGAAAACAAAAAAGGAATTTTAGAGAACCGATGGTTCTTTGAAAATCTTAAAAATATAGAATAGAAAATTTTGGATTTACCTATCAGCATCTTGTAATACTAAATATGTAAAATGGGGGATAAGAATTAAGTTTTACCCATCAATATTTTAGGATGCTTAATCTGTAGGTAAAAAGGAGGTGAACTGTTATGGGCAAAGGCAGACCCGGACCAACAAAGAGTGGCAGTAATGTCTCTCGTCCCGGACATGGTAGTCCAGGCGGCGGTCCAAGAAGTGGCGGTAGCCGCGGTAGCGGACACGGAAGCGGAAGCAAAAGTGGACACGGAACTGGGCACGGAGGCGGTGGACACAAAAAAGGATAAGTAATTGCTAATAAAAGTAATTATTTACAGGGGAAGTGGGAATAAATCTACTTCCCCATATTCTTAAAAATATGGAGAAAAAAATTGAAAAAGTAATTGAAGAGTTAGAATATGCTAAAAAAATCCATTTGTGGAAAATTGGTGAGTTAGGTATATCTTTAAATAATAAAATATGGCGTAAAAAGTTAGATATGTCTCCAGGCGATAAAAAATGGCATAAAAAAATTATCAATCAAAAGGAAATTATTATTAAAGCACTAAAAAAAGAAATTCCAACTACTAAAAAGCATATTAAAATAGTTTCAGCTTGGCAAAGAACACATTGGAAATGGTTAGAATACTATGCTCATTGGTATAAACAACCAAAAATAAGTAAAAAGAAAGAACAAGAATTAAAAAAAGACAGAAAAGAGGAAGGCACAGTAAATTGGCAAATAAGATGGATTAGAAATTACAATTGGGCTATTTATTATTTAGAAAAGAATAAAGATAAGAGTAGTAAAAAAAAATAAGAGAAAACAGTTAGATCTATATAGTTCCTAACGGCTGAAGGAAAATGTAGGAAAAAGTAAATAGCTGAATGGTTCTTTGACAAATAAATAAAAACTTTTAGATAGGGAGGATAGAAAGATGACAAATGGAAGGATGAGTTTTTCGAATCCCAGCTTTATAGATATGGTTAGATTGGGAGAAATTTTAGATATTCCGAAACAGAATTTATTCAGATATTTTTTCCGGCGGTTACAACAAACCTTTGGAAAAAACTCGAATGAGGGAGCGAGGGCTCAATTGAAAGGGTCTGGTGGAAAAGAGATTGAAATAAAAAAGATAAGGAGGTGAGAAAAATGAAAAAGTTTGCGTTCATAGTACATTTACGGGAAATCAAAGATGTTGCTTATACTTTACCTATTCCTCATTTTATCGTTACTAAAATCCTGCGGCGTCCTATTTTATGGCTATTCTGGAGATTAAGAGGACGATGGGGATTTATGGTTCGGTCGAGATTCCGGGTAGATAGCAAAACAGAAGGATATATTTTGGTGATATGGCTGACTGGCAATCAAATGATGAGCACCGGTCAAAATTCTTTAGTCAAAAAGAGAATATTAGAAGCGGTTCTCTATGCCCAAAACAAACTAAATTGCGAGGTAATTGGGTTGGGTGCTTTGACTGCTTCTGTTACTAGTGCTGGTCAATGGATAGCTAATCGAGGTGAAGTGACAGCTTCTATCACTCATGGCGATTCTTACGCAATGGCTCTAACATTAGAGGGCATCGGCAAAATTGTGGAGAAAAAGAAGATGAAACTTTCTAAGTCTACAGTAGCTATTGTAGGTGCTACGGGAATTATCGGTGAAGCACTCTCGCGTATCCTTGCTCTAAGGGTTGGAAAATTGATTTTAATTGCGAGAAGAACTAATAAACTGATGGCTCTTAAGGAAACGATTGATAGATATTCCAAGAATCACTCGGGAGTAAACATATCTACAAACATCAAGACAGTAAAAGAAGCAGATATTATTGTTACAGCAACCAGCTGGCCAGAAGCCTTAATCAAAGATGAGCATCTTAAGCAAGGAGCCGTCGTTTACGAAGTCTCTCAGCCAAGGAATGTATCTCAGTCAATTATCAAAAATCGAACAGATGTCTTAGTAATCGATGGAGCTTATGCTCGGGTACCGGAAAATATTAAATTCTGGTGGATGAGCTTACCACCTCATACTACTTTCGGATGTATGGCAGAAACGATGATACAAACAATGGTTAATGGGCACATTAACCATGTAGGTAAAATTGATATTGACTTCGTAAAGAAAATCAGACAAATCGGGAATCAATATGGCTTTAAGCACGCAGAGCTCACATCCTTTAATCAGAGGATAAATATTGAGAATGCATAATATATAGAGGGTTGTAAAAAAAAGACACAACCCTCTTTTTCTTTTTTAATTTTTGTTTTTATGGTATAATAAAATTTGGAATATGAATACGAATTTCGTCAATATACTCCCTTTAATTAGCACTATCTTTGTCTTTAGTTTGGGGAGTTTTGTATATTCTCGGAACAGGAAATCAAAATTAAATATTATTTTTGCTCTGATTGCTATAGTAGTTAGTATTTGGCTTTTTGGGACATTTATGATGTTTATTAGCCGAACTGATGCACAGGCTATTTTTTGGGATAGATTTATCTATATGGGAGTTGTATTTGTGCCTGCTTTAATGTATCACTTCAGTATTATTTTCTCGAAGAGAAAAGGTCAGAAGAAATTATTAATTTTAAGCTACATTTTTTCTTTTCTTTTTCTTGTATTGTCTCGCACAGATTATTTTGTTAGCGATTTATTCAGATATACCTGGGGAGTTCATACTCAAGCCAAATTATTTCATCATATTTTTCTAATAAACTTTTTCTATTTTTTAATCTTAACTCTTAGAAATTTCTACCAATATTATAGAAGTAAAGTATTAAAGGGGCTAGAAAGAACAAGGGCAAAATATGTTCTTTTAGCATTTTTTGTTCTTATTATAGTTGGCTCTACGGCTTATGCTCCGGCTTATAAAATTAGTATTTATCCCTTTTCTTTTTCTTCGGGATTAGTTTTTACCATTATCCTTGCCTATGCCATTGTTAGATATCGGTTGATGGATATTCGGGTGGCGATAAAGAGGAGTACGGTTTTTTCGGGTTTGGTTATTGTTATCACAGCGGCGTACGCTTTGGCCGCTTTTTTACTAAGCTGGATTTTCTTTGGCGGGATTTATACATTCAGAACCCAAGTGATTATCGGTTTAATCGTCGCTTTCTTAGTCTCTGTCGGGTTCAGGCCTCTTTATGACTGGCTAAGAAAAACTACTGACGCTTTCTTGTTTAAAGGGGAATACAGGCCCCAAGAATTAGTCGCTAATGTTTCTGATTTTTTATCTCAGACATTGGATTTGAATAAAGTTATTGATTTTTTAAAGAAACGTATTGTTCAGGCATTAAGAGTGGATAAGATGGAAATAATGGTTTTAGATGAGCCGTTTCAACAAGTCAAGGCATTGCAAAAAGCCCAGGATAAAATTAAAGGCATTTCTTTGAATAAAGGCGATTTAACAATGAAGTCCGATAAAAAGCCATTAGCAAAATTAATTGGATATTTCGGCAGACAAAGAGAAGTATTAGTTTTAGAAGAATTAAAAAGAAAAAAGGCGGAAAAAAATTTGGTCATTCAAGATACTCCTTTAATTAAAGAAATGGAAAAACTTGAAACAGCTTTAGTAATTCCTTTATTACTTAAAGAAAGATTAGTTGGCTTGTTTCTTTTGCAGCCAAAGAGATCTGGAGATATGTTTACAAATGAAGATATAAAGGTTTTGGAGACAATTGCCGCGCAAGCAGCCATTGCTATTGAAAATGCCCGGCTTTATGAGGAGATGAAAGATTTTTCTAAAACGCTTCAAAAAGAGGTTGCCCGCCAGACAAAGAGTTTAAGAGAAGCAAATATCCGGCTGGAACAATTAGACAAAGCCAAGTCAGAATTTATTTCATTGGCTTCTCATCAATTAAGAACCCCTTTGAGTATTATTAAGGGATATGTTTCTATGATGATAGAAGGCGATTGGGGAGAACCTAATCCTGAGCAGAAGAAACAATTAGAAAAAATATATTTAAGCAATGAAAGATTGATTAAATTAGTTGAGGACTTATTGACTGTTTCCCGTATTGAATCAGGCCGTTTGGAATTTGATTTACAGCCCTTGTCATTAGATGATTTAACCGAAGGCATAGTTAAGGAATTTAGCCAGATGGCTGCCAGAAAAGAACTCTATTTAAAATATTTTAAGCCGAAAAAACTATTGTCTAAAGTTAAAGTTGATTCATTAAAAATCAGACAGGTTATCCAGAATTTAATTGACAATGCTATCCATTATACAAGAAAAGGAGGAATAATTGTTAATCTTCAAGAGAAAAATAATAAAATTGTTTTTAGTATTAAGGACACAGGCATTGGCGTTTCAGAAGAAGAGAAAATTACTCTTTTTGAAAGATTTTCCCGAGGCAAGGAAGTGGGCAAGATGAATACTGAAGGAGTTGGATTAGGACTATACTTAGCCGCTAAGTTAATCAATGCCCATCAAGGTAGAATATGGGTTGAATCAGAGGGCAAAAATAAAGGCAGCACTTTTTATTTTGAGTTGCCA
>Ga0307421_1000776_pt1 | contig 20350 bp, 16 predicted proteins | sample SalMarWE160270MG_FD_202163 | JGI IMG/M metagenome (GOLD analysis project Ga0307421, IMG submission 202163) | Salt marsh sediment microbial communities from the Plum Island Ecosystem LTER, Massachusetts, United States - WE1602-70 | ecosystem: Environmental > Aquatic > Marine > Intertidal zone >...
AAAACGTGATTGAAGTTGGGGAAGATATCTCCGCCGGGGAAACTATCATCCCGAAAGGAACCCGACTCAGGCCGGCAGAAATTGGCGGGTTAATGGCTTTAGGATTCACGTCTATTAGAACCGCTATACCGCCAGTCATTGGCATCCTGTCAAGCGGTGATGAGATAATTCCTCCCTCACAAAAAACAAAACCGGGAGAAGTGAGAGATATCAACTCCTATACCCTGGCAGCATTAATCGAGGATTTAGGGGGAGAGGTAGTCCATTATGGTATTATTGCTGATAGTCGGGATGAGATGCTGAAAGCTTTGGAAAAAGCTCACCAGGAATGTGATCATTTGATTGTCACAGCTGGTTCGTCTGCCAGTACCAGAGACCTGACAGCAGAAATTATGAAAACACTTGGTGATCCGGGAGTACTTGTCCATGGAATCAGCATTAAACCGGGGAAACCAACAATATTTGCGGTATCTGGTGAGAAAGTAATGATTGGGCTTCCCGGGAACCCTGTCAGCGCTCTGGTGATTGCGACATTATTGGTTTCACCAATTATTGAGGCGTATTTAGGGATAAGAGGATCTAGACCTAAGCCAGCGCTGTCTGCTGAGTTGACAGTGAACATCTCCTCTCAAGCCGGGAGGGAAGACTGGATTCCGGTTCGAGTAATCAAAACGCCAGAAGGTAGCTTTCACGCGGAACCTGTTTTTGGCAGAAGCAATTTAATCCTTATTCTGGCCAGATCAGATGGTTTAATCAAAATACCTGCATCTGCAACTGGGCTCGAAGCTGGGACATCAGTAACTGTTCGTTTGATATAAGGAAGAGAATCGAGAATGAATTCAATCCTGACTTTACCGGCTTTATTTTATATTTGTATTGCGGTTTATTCCATCAGCCTGATAATTAATGCTCTTCGGAAACTCCGGGTTTATAAACAGGCAGATTATTTACTGGTGATCTTGCATGGATTGTTTTTACTGATAACACTGTTGTTGTTTGGTGCCGAGTTTTCCTGGTGGAAATTTTTAAATCAAGGAATCCGGCTGCATCTACCGTGGTACGGTATGCTTTTGTTCAGCGGCGTGTTATATGCCTTAACGTTTGCTGTATTTAAAACAGAAAGCCCCGGTTGGGGTTGGCTAGTTGGTAGTATTCTAATCATTGCTATCGCTGTTTTGGCGGATGCGCGGTCTATTTTTCCAGGAGATTTGATTTGGGGAAGACGGGGAGAGGGGTATTCATACTCATCTTTATCAACTGTAATCCAGGCTGTGGGATGGGGAATATTTGTAATTCTCTCCAGTATCCTTGTGCTGCAGGAATACCGCAGTACTGAGAAAAAAGTGGTGAAACAGCGTGCTATCTATTGGACGGCAGCCTTGATTCTCTCTGTGGGCAGCTCGGTGCTGTACCATCTGGATCATTATTTGTTGGGAAGTTTGCTGCTGCTCTTTACTACAATAATATTAAATTTCCTCGTACTCACGTATCGACTACCAGATCTCGGATTACTGACCTTTCAGACAGTTAGTTATTTACTGACCGGGATAGTCATTATCCTATTGTATGCATTGGGTTTCCTTATTCTGGAAAGGTATTTTGTTGGTTTTTCCTGGTATAAGCCGGTATATAATGGCGCTTTCTTTTTCCTGATTGCTCTGATATTCTTTTTCCCGATTCATCGCCTGGTCCGAGCAATTCTCCAGAAGCTGATGATCAAAGAGAAAAACCGGAACCAGAAAATTCGCAGTTATAGTAAAACATTAAGCAGTATCCTCGATATTGAACTGCTATCCAAGGTTACTATTGAATTGATTTGTGATTCCCTGGATGTAAATAAGGGCACATTGTTCCTTGTTGATCAAATTGAACCGGAGAAAGACCCGCCTAACTGGCGCTTGCGAGCGGTCCGGGGAACCACAGTTACGCTGCCGGATCTGGATTTTCTTCCTGCAAACAGCCCGATAACTAAAGTCCTTGCGGAAGAAAAGCGTCCTCTCACGCAAGCAGAACTGGAATTTATCCCGAAATTTCAAACCATTCCCGAAAATATTCTATCCTGGATCAAGGCACTGGAAGTAGAAGCACTGGTGCCAATCCATACTGAGGATGAATGGATTGGCTTATTTGCTTTATCCCAGAAACGATCCGGCGCATCTTTCTCGGAAGATGAGATTGATTTGCTTTCCATATTGGCTGATCAGACTTCTGTAGCTCTTCAGAGTGCAAGGCTGGTTGAAAGTTTGACTAAAATTGATAGCCAGCTCCGGAGGGCGAAAGCGTCTAAGAATACCGCCCTGGATAAAATCGAACGGATTAAAAAATCTGCCTCCGATATTATCAGCATCAAAGCCCACGAATTACGATCACCGCTGACAGTGGTCAGCGGATATACTCAGCTGTTGGCAAACGATACTGCGCTTATGAAGGATGAGTATTATGCTGAATTGATAAAGGGAATTCTCTCTGGATCTGACCGACTGCAGAGTATCATTGAAAATATGATCTCTACAGCGAATATTGCACCAAGTAATCTTAAGATTGGCACGCAGCCGCTTTCCCTTTATGCGATCGTTGACAATATATGCAGGGATCTGCAGGGAAAAGTTCAAGTGAGGAAAATCACACTTTCCCACGATAACCTGAGTGAAATTCCTGCTGTCTATGGGGATCGTGAGGCTTTAAAGAAAGTTTTTGAGATCCTGATTAATTATGCAATGACCCATACCCCCAGTGGGGGAAAAATTACCATCAACGGCAGGTATATTCCACCTAGATCGGATATTCTTAAGTGGGAAGGGGCTGAAATCATTGTCTGTGATACTGGAATAGGCATTGACTTAGAGGTGAAAGACCGCTTATTCCGGGAACACAAGAATCCATTCATGGCTGATTTTTCACTGCTGGATGAAATTGCAGATAGCGAGGAGCGACCTGGAGAACAGCTGGCGATTGCCAGAAGCATTATTGAAGCGCATAATGGGCGGGTGTGGGTTGAACGGATGGAAAAAGACACGGAGCACCTGCCGGGAAGCGAATTTCACGTAGTGCTTCCCCTGGAGCAACAGTCTAATCCTACCCAACCCGATAGAGGTTAATCATTTTCCAGATGTGATCTGCGTAAGCAGCGGTCAGGTTGGGAATTAGTCAGGAAATATCCTGGGGACCCGGGCACCAATACCGCAAGTAACTTCGTAGTTGATCGTATCCCAGGTCAATGCAACTTGATCGGCAGTTATTTCCTCTTCTCCTTGCTTGCCGATCAGTACTACCTCGTCACCAATCTGGGGATTTGGAATACCCTCAAGGTGGATCATACACTGATCCATACAAACCTGGCCAATAACTGGTGCCTTTTTTCCATTGATCAATACTACATTTCCTGGAACCCGCCGATAACCATCAGCATAACCGAGAGGAATAACTCCGATCCTCTCCTTTTTTGTTGTGACATATTGGTGCCCGTAGCTCACGCCGTGGTTGGGGGGTAAATCCTTGATGCTGGCGAGGACAGATTTCCAACTTAAGATGGGTTTAATTCCAGCTGGCAGCCGGATATATGGTGAGGGAGATAATCCGTAAATTGCGATTCCAGGACGAATTAGATTGAAGTGTGTTTTTGGATGAGCCAGACTGCCCGCTGAATTTGCCATGTGGATGATCTCTGGCAGCAGATCATGTTGGGTTAGATCCTGAATAATTTGGGTAAACTTTTTTTCCTGATTGTTCGTCGGTTTGGTATTCAGTTCATCTGCCCGGGCAAGATGGGAAAACAATCCTTCCAGGTATACATTTTCTGTGGCGGCAGCAGCTCGGGCAAGGGAAAGCGTTTCTCCCGGCATACATCCCAGACGTCCCATTCCAGTATCTGCCAATAAATGCACTTTGGCAGATCTGGTTGTGTGTTTGGAAGCCTCTCGTACCAGCTCGAGTTGATTTTGGGTCCAAATTGTGAGAGAGACATCAAGCTGAATCATCTCCTCAATTCGCTCTGGAGGAATGTAACCAAGCACCAGGATTTTGCACAGGATTCCCTCTGCCCTCATTTTTACTGCCATCCGGGGTCGGGCGACACCGAACCACTTTACGCCGGCTTTCACAGCGGCTTTTGTTACAGAAATAAAACCGTGGCCGTATCCATTGGCTTTCACCACTGCCATGATTGGCGTTTGGGTGGTTTCCCGGATGATTCTTACGTTATTTTGAAGAGCGTTTAGATCCACTTCCACCCAGGTGGCGTGGGGTTGATTAGCTTTCATAAAGGTGTATTTCCTGAGGAGATAAGTTCTGGCATACAGGCCTATTCTACCAGAGATTGTGAGGGGAGGTAGAGGGGAAACCGGACAGGGGGAAACCGGTCTAAAGAAACAAGGAATAACCCTTGACAGTATAGAACATATGTTCTATACTGGAACTGCATTACCAGAACGGGATTCATTTTCTCTACAAAATGGAGGGTTACCATGTCTGCAAACAGCATTCCTTTTATTCCGGAACGGATCCAGGTTAAACGGGGGGTGGTCTTTGGACTTCTGATTGTTTCTGCCCTGGCCGCGTTCGAGATTTTTAACTACAGCACCACAGATTTTGCCTTGACTGACCTCTTGGGAAATCTCAGGTTCTGGGGTGTGCGCTGGGCTACCATCCTGGCAATTGCTTTCTGCGGGATTGACTTTGCCGGGATTGCCCGGTTGTTCACCCCGGAGGGCAGGGTTGGGGAACAGCCTGAGATATGGTACTTATTTGGCGCCTGGCTGATTGCTGCTACCATGAACGCGTTGTTGACCTGGTGGGGAGTATCCATTGCCATTGTCAACCACGAAACATTGGGGAACGCTGTGATTGCCCGCCAAACGCTCTTAAAAGTTGTTCCGATCTTTGTGGCAGTGATGGTCTGGCTGCTGCGGGTATTGATCATCGGTTTATTTTCCGTTGCAGGGGAGAAGTATTTTGGTCAGGAGCAGCTGAATGTCCAGTTCGCTTCCCCGTCCAAGTCCAGGAAAGCGCCGGTATCTGTCCGCAAACGGGCCCCTGCGATGAGCGTGAACCAGACCGGTCACCGTCCCGCGCCTAAACCCCCGGTCAAGTCACCCCGCCGGGAGCCATCCTACCAGCCGCTTTCAACCCAGAATAGGGAGCAAGGTAACAGAACGCAGCTGCTGTAATTGCTGATAATTGGGGGAGGAGTGATCAGAAAAAAAACAAAACCGCTGGCGAAAACCAGCGGTTTTTTGTCGGGATGGTGGGATTTGAACCCACGACCTCGCCGACCCGAACGGCGCGCGCTAGCCGGGCTGCGCCACATCCCGATGCCGCGAAATTATAACCCAGCTTGAAGGGATTATCAAGCGTAGATTGAATTATCCTAGTTTACCAATGATAGGCGGAGTATTCTGTTTCAGGTTTTTTAAATAACAGACCTAGAAGGACACCGCTGACAAACCCGCCGATATGGGCCCAGAATGCAATATCACCTATTGAAGGGTCACCCATGGAAAGCATAACTTGGAGCAATTGAAGTAAAAACCAACCTCCTAACACAATGCTGGCAGGGAGCATGGTCATTCTCAGCCAGAACCCCAGGGGTATCAGGGTTAAAACTTTTTGCCTGGGGAAAAGAACCAGGTAGGCACCCAGAACCGCTGCGATTGCACCGCTGGCGCCTACTGTTGGGATTTGAGAACCGGGGTTAGAAATGATGTGCGTAAGGGAAGCGATTGTGCCGCCGAGGATATAAAAGAAAAAGAAGCGGCCACTTCCAAGCCGATCTTCCACATTATCTCCAAAAATCCATAAGTACAGCATATTTCCGCCAAGATGGGCAAAACCTGCGTGCATGAACATACTGGTAAATATATTGAAGATACTACCTAATGAAAGGGTGGTGATAACCTCAGCCGGAATGAGCGCAAATTGGTATATGAACTGCTCATTAGATGAGCCCAACATGGTTTGAAACACAAAAACAATAATATTCAGGGCTATTAACAAATAGGTGATTATTGGAACACTGTGGGTGGGGTTATCATCTCGGATTGGGATCATAAGGGTTGTCCTATGGTACCATTGGGAAGAATTACAGATAGGGAAAATTTTCAGAAAGTGTAAGTGAACTGGAAGGATTTTACCATACGGAACTCCCGCAAATTTTGCAAGCCTTGAAAGGGAGGGAGCAGTGTATTTCTTACTGATCCTGGTGATCCCTGGCAGAGTAAACGTGCCTTGACATCCTTTCAGGCTTTGGTACACTACCTTCAATATGTTTATTATGGTTGACTCCAAAGCACCCGTCCCTAGCATCCGGAATAACCCCTAAGCGGTTTTCGGTCAATTGGAGTTTCGAAAATATTGTATTGATGGTAACTCTCCGGACTGAAATGCCGGAGTTTTTTTTATTATCCTGATATTATTGATAAGAGTAAAGTTTGAGGAGATACCTTATGCGAATGTCCAGCCTTTTGAGTCAAACACTCCGGGAAGCCCCTTCTGACGCGGAAATTACCAGCCACCAGCTGCTGATTCGGGCAGGATATATCCGCCAGCTTGCCGCCGGTATATTTACTACAATGCCGTTGGCAAAACGGTCTCTGACCAAGATTGAAAACATCATGCGGGATGAAATGGATAAAATCGGCGGACAGGAGATGTCTATGCCAGTAGTTCACCCGGCAGAAATCTGGAAGGCTACCGGAAGATGGGAAAAAGTTGGTCCTGAGATGGGACGTTTCCAGGACCGGAACGGCCGGGATATGGTTCTGGCGATGACTCATGAAGAAGCAGTGGTAGATATAATTAAGGATGAAATTCAGTCTTACCGCCAGCTTCCGATGTTGATTTATCATATCCAGACCAAATGGCGGGATGATCCCCGCCCGAGAGCTGGATTGATTCGTGTCAGGGAATTTACCATGAAGGACAGTTACAGCTTGGACCGGGATTGGGCGGGGCTGGATCTTCAATATGCCAACCACTACCGGGCATATTTTAATATTTTCGGACGTTGTAAACTTCCAGTAATTGCGGTTGAGTCAGATGTGGGCATGATGGGCGGGAACATGGCTCACGAATATATGTATTTGACACAAGTAGGAGAAGATACACTGCTGATTTGTGATAAATGCGGATATTCTGCCAACCGACAGATTGCAGAGTTGCAAAAGGAAAAAGCTGCGGAAGAAAAGCCAAAGAAGCTAAAGAAAGTTGCCACACCGGATGCAAAAACAATAATTGACTTGGCAGAGTTATTAGAGATACAAGAAAAAAAGACAGCTAAAGCAGTGTTCATGATGGCAGCTATTCAGGATCAAGAGGGTGAAAAAGAAAAATTAGTCTTTGCCATAGTAAGAGGGGATATGGACTTGAACGAGACAAAATTATTGAACGCAATAGGTGCCAAACAACTTAGACCTGCTGAAGAATCCGAGATTGCAGCATCAGACGCTGTACCAGGATATGCTTCACCCGTAGGTCTTAAAAATATTTTGGTAATCGTGGATGATCTGATACCCGAATCTCCCAATCTGGTTGCTGGTGCGAATGAAGAAGGTTTTCACTTTATGAATGTCAACTACGGTCGTGATTTTGTCGCGGATGTGGTAACTGATATCGTCGCCGCCAGGGATGGAGATGCCTGCCCTAAATGCGGCTCTCCCATGAAAGCAGTCAGGGGTGTAGAAGTAGGAAATATTTTTAAACTAGGTACCTGGTACAGCGAAGCAGTTGGAGCAACTTTTCAGGATGCCGAAGGCATTGAAAAGCCGGTTGTAATGGGTTCGTACGGGATCGGAAGCGGTCGTTTGCTGGCATCCGTCGCCGAAGAATACAACGATAAATATGGTTTAATAATGCCCATTACCATAGCTCCTTACGAGGTTCATCTGGTCGAGTTGATCGGCGGTAAAGGGGAGAGTGAAAAAGTTCATCGTACTTCGGAAAAATTGTATCAGGATCTACTGCAAGCGGGAGTTGAAGTGCTCTTTGATGACCGGGATGAAAGCCCCGGTGTAAAATTCAACGATGCGGACCTGATCGGTATTCCGCTGAGATTAACTGTAGGTCATAGGGCATTACAGGAAGGCGGCATTGAAACAAAAATCAGGCATGAGACTGGGAAAAAAATGATTCCCTTGGATAAAGCTGTTGAAAAAGTAAAGGAAATCATCCAGGATTTATACGCTGATGTGGAGCAGAATCTGGAAACCGTTGAGTTTGAATAGTACCGATTTAGTTTTAGGTTCCGGGAAAACTTTGAGCACCCCGCAGGATAATACGGGGTGCTTTTTGTTTATCTGGGTGTCTTTTTGGATAGCCCCGCTGCTGGAATATAAGTTTTCTTCAAGGAGATGATCAAGATTAAGAAACCGTGTGCCTTTATAAAGTTACGACCGATGTTGTGGAAGGAGCTTAGCCAAACCCCTCGATAAACTCAGGGTGAACATTATCTTCAGGGAGTTACCTGTTGATTAGATTTCGAAAACTTTCAGCATCGACACAGACCCGTCCTGAACATCGTTGAAGGGTCAATATTCGTCCTGACTGTACTGAGCCTGTCGAAGTGAGCGAAGACGAAGGACCCTGGTTGCGATTTTAATCGCCTGCCTTAGGATTCAGGAGAAGGTAGCTAAAATCAAAAGTACCCCGAATAATTAAACGGGATGCTTTTTTTGATATTCAACAATTCGTAATCCCCCACAGATTTTGAAGCGCATTTATTTTACTAGCTGCCCATCTTAAAGAAACTGGTAAGTTTCATTGCCAGATTCAGGTCTCCGGCAAGCTGTAGTTTTCCCTCCATAAAGCCTTTCATACCATCTTCTTTACCGAGCAGGACATCCCGGAAATAAATGCCATCGGCGGTCATGGTCATGACGGGATCCTCTGCCACTCCCTCGCTAACAGAGCATTTATCATCCCCGATCTGGATGATAAAATCACCACCCTCATCACCGGTGAGATGATACTGAACTATTGCTTCCAGACCAGCAGCTTTCTCCGGAATGAAAGCTTTTTCATGATTAAACACCAGTTCTTTTACAGTGTACTCAGCCATTCTTTTCTCCTTTTATGGACCATTTTATTAGTTTAAATTCTGGAATATAGCAGCTGCCCCCATGCCGCCGCCGATGCACATAGTCACCAGCCCAAATTCCAGATCACGTTTTTTCAGTTCGTAGATCATCTGGACGGATAACTTTGCTCCTGTGCAGCCTAGTGGGTGCCCTAATGCAATAGCTCCACCGTTCACATTGGTTATTTCCTTATTTAATCCCAATTCCCTGATGACCGCCAATCCCTGAGAAGCGAAGGCTTCATTTAATTCAATTAACTGGATGTCATCAAGTGATAAGCCGCTGAGTTTAAAAACCTTGGGAACCGCATTGATTGGCCCTAATCCCATGACTTCTGGAGCTACACCGGCAGCCGCAAAGGAAACAAAACGGGCCAGCGGTTTTAATCCAAGAGACTCAGCTTTATTGCGCGACATAATTATCACACCTGCGGCGCCATCGGACATTTGGGATGAATTTCCTGCAGTGACCGCCCCACCCAGTTTAAACGCAGGTTTGAGTTTACCTAATGCTTCCAGATTGGTACCTGCCCGAGGTCCCTCATCCCGGTTAAATAGGATTTCTTTTACTCCATCTGGCGATTCGATTTCCACCTTTAAGGGAACAATTTCAGAATCAAATCGACCGGATTCGACAGCCTTGACAGCTTTCTGGTTACTTAGCAGGGCAAATTCATCCTGCATTTCCCGGCTAATTTGATATTGAACAGATACATTCTCCGCAGTAATGCCCATACTTGTATAAGCTTCTGGGTACTCGTCAGCCAGGTTTGCGTCCGGGCTGAATTTGTATCCGGTCATGGGCACCATGCTCATGGATTCAACTCCCCCGGCGATCGCGGCATCCATGTAGCCGGCAGTGATAGCCTGGGCAGCATGTGCAATACTTTGTACCCCGGAAGAACAGAAGCGGTTAACAGTTTCAGCCGGGATTTCAACCGGGAGACCTGCCCGGAAACCTATCAGGCGGGCGATGTTCATGCCCTGTTCCCCTTCAGGAAATGCACATCCCACAATCAGGTCATTCAGTTCCATAGGATCCAGGTCATTGGCTCTTCTTAGTAAATCTTTGATTACAGCAGTAGCCATCGTTTCAGGCCGAACTGTTTTCAGGGTTCCGCGTTTGGCTTTCCCTACAGCAGTTCTTACCGCCGCCACAATCACCGGATCATGTCTCGAGTCAAGTGTTGATATCATTTAAATCTCCTTACCGTCAATTCGGGAGTGGAGCAGAAACCGGATCGGATCCGGTCCCTGAGGTATTTCCCGTTAATTTCTAAGGACTTTCCCTTTTTGAAGCAGGTGCCACATTCTCTCCTGGGTTTTCTTTTCACCGCATAAAGAGAGGAAAGCTTCTCTTTCCAGGTCCAGGAAATATTGTTCATCCACCCAGGCTTGTTGGGAAATATTGCCGCCGGTCATGACAACGATCAGTTTACTCCCGATCACTGCTTCATAATCGGTGATAAAACAGCCTTCCTTAAAGTTGTGCAATCCTATTTTTAAACCGGACAGGGCATCCCTACCGGCAGCGAAGATCTTTTCAGGTGCTGGTGGAGTATATCCTGATTCAGCCATATGCAGCACTTCGCGCTTGGCTTCAGCAAGCAGATGATCGCGATTGATCACGATCCGGTCCGCAGCGCTCAGAATTCCCATCTCCCGGGCCTCGAGGGCGCTCTTAGCAACGGCTCCCTGGCCAACCTGTTCAAATACCCGCTGAAGGTAGGGAAATACAACTGCATCTTTAGTCTGCATCGGTGGATTGATAAGCCTGCGGATCATTTCTTTTGTCCCGCCGCCCGCTGGTATCACTCCAGCGCCAACCTCCACCAGGCCTGTGTATAACTCGGCTGCTGCAACTACCCGGTTTCCATGCATTGTGATTTCAGCGCCTCCTCCCAAAGTCAATCCAGCAGGCGCAATGACTACAGGTTTCGGGAAGTACCTCATTCTCATATTTACATCTTGCAGCTTGCGGACGATTAGATCCAGCTGGTCCCACATTTCATTCTGCGCAGCCATTACCACGCCAAATAAGTTGGCGCCAACGCTGAAATTGTCAGCATCATTTCCAATCACTAAGCCGTTCAGGTTTCCTTCCAGTGAATAATCAAGCGCTTGATTCATCATATTGATGCTGTCTTCGTCAATAGAATTCATCTTGGTCTGGAATTCTACGCAGGCAACCCCGTCTCCCAGATCAACCAAAGATGCGCTGGTATTACGGGCCAGGATTTTGTTCTGATCGATTTTCTGTTCACTCACCCGGATAATCTGAAGTGAGGGTAGGATGGGAATATATTTTTTCTTTACTGGGTCATATACAGCGGTTTTTTGTCCGTCATATTCGTAAAAACTAGTTTTACCATCCTTGACCATTTTTTCCACCCACGGGGCAGGGGGAAACCCCGCTTCCTTTAGGAGAGGAATAGTGGTTTTTATATCCAGTAGATCCCAGATCTCAAACGGTCCCTCCTCGTGTCCGAAGCCCCAACGCATTGCGTCATCAATTGGCTTGGGAGTATCTGCAATTTCAGGGACGCAGTGGGAGGCATACGATAGGCCCTGGAGGATCAGAGAACGAATTAGAACAGCAGCCCGATCATCTTCTCCCACGAGTTTACCCAGTCGTTCTCCCAGATCTTCAATCCCTTTAGCGGCTTTCACGGAATCATAACGGATTTGCTCCGAGGTTTCATATTCTCTGTTGGACAGGTTGAGCGGCCAGAATTCTTTTTTGCCATCTACGGTGACCTGTTTATAAAAACCTTGTTTGGTTTTGTTTCCCAGGCGGCCTTTTTCCACCATGTCGTGGATTAACTGATTTGCAGGTTCCGATGATAAATAAGGCATAGCCTGATCGTCTTCCGGCAATATCTTAATCAGATTGGTTCCAACATGTTCCCAGACATCAATCCCTACTAAATCCAGCAGCCGGAAGGTGGCTGATTTCGGGCGACCGATTAACGGACCGGTAATACTGTCAACTTCCTTGACAGTATATTTATTTTTCAGGATGAAATCGAGTGCGAAGGCACCGCTGCCAAATCCCAGTCTGTTGGCAATAAAATTAGGCGTATCCTTGCAAAGGACTACCCCTTTGCCCAATCTGTATTCCGCAAAATGACTGATTTTATCAATTACTTCCGGGAGAGTATCCGCGGTTGGAATGATTTCCAGAAGTTTCAAATACCGGGGCGGGTTGAAAAAGTGGGTTCCCAGGAAGTGTTCCTTAAAACCGGACGATCGGCCTTCCGCTATTGAAGTAACAGGTATCCCGGAAGTATTTGTGCTGACGATGGTTTTTTCAGTCCGAATCTCGTCAATTCTTTTCATTAAATCCTGTTTGATTGTTAAATTCTCTAGGATGACCTCAATGACCCAATCGGCATCTTTTATGACCTTGAAATCATCCTCTAGGTTACCAAGCTGAACCGCATTGGCAAGTTTTTCAGAGTAAAAACTGGCTGGCCGAGATTTTAAGGCGGTCTGGAAGCCCTGATTTACTATCCGGTTCCGGACTGGCTGGTCTTTTAAAGTTAATCCCTGATCTTTTTCTTTCTCAGTTAACTTGTTGGGAACAATATCCAGTAAATAAACCCGAATCCCAGCGTTGGCAAGGTGGGCTGCGATAGCTGCTCCCATCGTGCCTGAGCCAATCACCACCGCATTGTTAATTGAATAGTTCATATTATCTCTCCTCATTCCGGAGCAGCTAAAACATAAAGACAGGTTTGCTGCTGCCTCATGAAATGGGTTTATTTCTAATTAGCGTAGCTGGCTGCCCCGGTAGCCGAGAATGTTACGGGCGACAATAAGCAGGTTTATTTGCCCCGTTCCTTCAAAAATGTCGTTGATTTTTGCATCCCGGAACCATTTCTCAAGCAAATATTCCTGACTGTAGCCTAAAGGACCCATGATCTCAACTGATTTCTGGGTGATGAAGGAAGCAACTTTACCTGCTTTAACCTTACTCATGGATGCGGTCAGGGCATTGGATTTGTGATTGTCAGCCATCCAGAGCGCTTTTACCGTAAGAAGCCAGGCAGCTCGAAGTTGAGTTTCCATGTCAATGATCTCCCGTTCCAGGTTGGTCATTTTCTGTCGGGGTAGACCATACCGGATAGGGATCTCTTCTTCAGCCATCTTTTCATAGACAAACTCAAATGCAGCCCGGGCCACACCTAGGGCAGAGGCTGCTACAATCGGGCGGGTTGCGTCAAATGTCGCCATGGCGCCTTTATAGCCTTTTGTGCTTTTTTCGATTGTGGGAGATCCGAGAATATTTTCAAAGGGAAGGCGGCAGTCTTGCATGACAATGGAAACGGTATCGCTGGCTCGTATTCCCATTTTTTCTTCCATCTTGGTTACTTTGCAGCCGGGTGTGTCAGCTTCGATGACAAACGACCTGATACCCGACCGCCCCGCCTCCAGATCCAGGCTAGCCCAAACCACAATAAAACCTTTGGAATCCACCAGGGCTTTGTGTCCTGCGGTAACAAAGATCTTTTCGCCATTCAAGATCCATTCGTTGGTTTTCTCATCCAGCACTGCGGTGGTTCTGATCGCGGAAGTATCAGAGCCGGCCTCTGGTTCTGTCATCGCCATGGCATCAAATACTGGCTCTTTGCCCTGGAAGCGGCTTAAGAAGCGTTTCTTCTGCTCAGGAGTTCCCGCCGCACCGATAGCCGCGGCTCCAAGCATACCACCGGGGGTGCAGAGATAAATTCCTGCGTCTCCCCAGGAAAGCATTTCCACCATCACCATTAAGCGCTGGTAATTGATGCTGGGGCGTTTTTCCTTTTTGGGATCCTTTTCTTTTTTCTTTGGAGGATCATCAGCTGCCATGGAAGAACCGCCCAGGGCTTTTGTGGCAGTGTTCATAAATTGAATATAGGCCCAGGGTATTTCGTGTTCGTTTTCATCCATTTCACGGGATACAGGACGCATCATGTTTTCAGCAACTGTTTTAACCACTGTGCGGGTTTGAACTAGTGGTTTTGGCATTTCAAAACTGATCATTTTCTTTCTCCTTTATCTTTCAAGGAATTAAACAGAGTTTGAGTGAGTCCAACCAGATCAAGAACAATCAGGCGGATCAATTTTATACCAATGCTAAGCCAGTGAAGGCAGCAAATCCCCGTCCATTCCTCATCCACATTTCTACAGGATGTTCCCTGATATAACCGTGACCACCCAGAATTTGTACAGCCTGGTCGGTTACCATCATTACCATGTCAACAGCGCCGTTATAAGCCAGGTAAGCGTGTTTGTCTGCTTCATCTTTCCCTTCATCGAGCATCCAAGCTGCTTCCCATACCAGCAGACGGGTTGCTTCAATATCAGTGCCCATTTCTGCAATCATAAAGGCAATGGATTGTTTTTGAGCTACTTTAATCCCAAAGACCTCTCTTTCTTTTGCATAGTCTCTGGCATACTCAAAGGCTGCCTGGGCAACACCCACAGCCATAGCTGCCAGGGCTACCTGGCAGGAAGCCATTATGGATTTTAGATTGTGACCTTCGGATCCGTTTAACCGATGATCTGCAGGAATCTTGACTTTATCCAGAGTGACGGAATAAAGGGGATAAGCATGGATACCGAGCGTTTTTTGACGCTCACCCACCGAAAGTCCTACAGTTCCTTGGGGAACGATAAAACCCTGCGTTTCTCCATCTAAATTGGCGTAGATGATCAGAGCTTCTGCTTCCGCAGCATAGGGAACATAGGTTTTTTCTCCGCTGATTAAAATTGAATCCCCGTCAAGAACAGCGGAAGTCGAAAGCTCCCAGGGGTCAAAATTAAAGGAAGGTTCGATTAAAGCAGCTGTATATGCTTTCCACTCTGCAGCAATCACAGCAGGGAGATATTCTTTTTTCTGTTCCTCTGATCCTGAAAATAAAATTGGAAGTGCAAATAGATTGGGGGTCATCACTGCCAATGCTGTTGACAGATCCCCGTGGGCCATTGCTTCTGCGGCCAGGACACCGGTTAAGGAGGAGTATTCCCCAAAGCCGTCATAATCCTCGGGGATGGATGCCTGGAGCACACCAAGCTCCCAGCCCTTTTCTATTAAATCCCGGGGAAGTTCGGATTTTTCATCCGCTTCCCGGGCGGCGGGGCGCATGTCCTGATCAGCATACCGCCTCACTGCATCCAAGAGCATCTGTTGTTCTTCTGTTGGGGTAAATGAATACATAAATGCCTCCGAGAAAAATAAACGGGTAGAGAAAAACGGGTGGGATGTTATGCTGGTTCTCGTTTACCTGGGTTTTCCTTCTCTGAAATAATCAGTGATACCTAAGGAGAAAAATAGTCAGTTCATCCGGGTAAACATTTGATCCTTTTCAGTAATACCTCCTCCTTTGGACTGCTTGTATAGATTTGTTTATTAGCGGATGAGTAAGCCTTGAATAAAGAGGTCTGCAAAGTGGTCTGCTATTTCGTTTGGAGAGAGAGGGCCGTCTTCCCGGTACCAGGTTATTGTCCAGTTGAGTACACCCAGCAGGGCTTTGGCGGTCAAGGCAGGTTGGTGGGATTGGAACTCTCCACACGATATTCCTTCTTCGATAATTTCCCGCCAGATTTGTTCAATGTGGTCCCTCCGGGGAATGTGGAGTTCAATAAATTCCGGCTGCAGAGATTTATGTTCTAAAATAAGTACAGAGGATAGTGACCTGTTCTCCGCCAGGAGGCTCAGGTAGGCCCGCATTGCCTGGCGAAGTTTTTGAACTGGTGATAAGTTTTTAGATTCTACTGTCTGGAGCTGTTCAATAATGAGATCCAGCGCTTCATCCAGCAACGCTAACAATATTTCCTGTTTGCTGGTGACGTGATGGTACAGGCTGCCTTTTTTCAGTTCAACAGCTTCTGCTATATCTTGCATTGAAGCTGCATGATAGCCTTTTTCCTCGAATATTTGAGCCGCAGCCCTGAGAATATCGTCCCGGGACAAGATTACCTCCCTACCGAACGTTTGGTAGATTAAGCGTAACAAATTCTTCGCGGAAAGTCAAGCAAATTCCGTGATTGTGTCATTTGAAATTGAAAAGTGGACTCTTATCAATTGAAAGCTGGACTCGTTTTCAGTTGAAAGCTGGACTCCTATAATAGGTTCCCTCATTACACTAAGGAGGGAGCTATGGCACAGCTGCACAAACGGTTTTCCGATGAGCAGATTATCTTTCTATTTCAGGCTTACGAGCAGGGTCTCATGACACGAGAAGAAATTCAGGATACGCTGGATATCAATAGATCTCGTTTCTTTGTCCTCTGGAAAGAGTACCGGGAAGATCCCGGATCTTTCTCAATCTCGTATCAACGAACTACTCCCAAGAGAATTTCTCCAGAATCAGAAGAAGCTATTGAGCACGAGTTGATGCGTGAGAAGGACCTCATTAATGATCCTGAGATACCGATTTCTGGATACAACTACTCAGCTATTCGTGACCGTCTGAGGAAACAAGGGATCAAAGTCTCTGTAAACACGATTATTGATCGCGCCAAGAAGCTGGGCTGTCATAAACCCCGAAAGAAAAAGAAGGCTCACGATCGGAAGGTCTTGACCGAGTCCATTGGCGCCTTGGTTCAACATGATGGTTCTACCCACCGCTGGTCTCCCTTTGCTGAAAAGAAATGGACCTTAATCACCTCCATCGACGATTACAGCCGTTTGATCCTGTTCGCTGGTTTCTTCTCCGGGGAGACTACCTGGGCTCATATCCAGGCTGCCAAAGCCGTCTTTGAGACCTTTGGCTTACCCCTGCGATACTATGTTGACTCTTTGCGCGTTTTCCGCTTCGTGCAGGGCCGAGACAGTTACTGGCGCAAACATGTGCTGGAGACCGATGACGTCGATACCCAGTGGGGCAAGATGATGCGTCTGCTGGGTGTGGATGTCATCTTTGCCCTCTCGCCACAGGCCAAGGGAAAGATCGAGCGGCCTTACCGCTGGATGCAAGATCGCATCATTCGAACCTGCGCACTGGAAAACCTGGGAAAGCTTTCTGAGGTAAGAGAAGTCTTGAAGGAAGAGCTTGACCGCTATAACAATCATCAAGTCCATTCCACAACCGGAGAAATCCCTCGCACACGATTTGAGGAGAGGGCACTAGCTGAGGACAACAGCCTCATCAGGCCCTTCTCTCTCCCTAAACCCTACACCTCCCCCGATGATGTCTTTTGTTTGCGCGAAAAGAGAAGAGTTAATTCCTACAGCCGCATCTCCCTTTTCGGACACGATATTCAAGTTCCAAATACCCCCCTGCACAAATACGTCGATATTCATATGGTCCCAGATCCGGAAAAGAACTCCATGGATATTCGTATTTGGTGGAAGGACGTTATGGTTCATTCACTCACCCTTCCAATTGAAGGTTTTAGAGTCCACTTATGAAGCGAAATGAGTCCGGTTTTCAGCTGCTCCTAACACAGAAAAAAACAAGTTTACCTAACGTAGTAGCTAACCTGCAGCCGGGTTTTGTTTTAGTCCTATCGCCTTTCCCGAGCGCCCGCATTAACCGGCTGTCGGGTGGAGCGGGGGTTATGAGCTTTGAATATAATGATGGTTATTTTAGTTTTGAGGCTCCTCGCTGTTTTATGTGGGTAACCCAAAATCGAGTTTCCCTGCAATGAGGTAGGCCATAGTGATTAAATTACGGTTAGTTCGATACCCTCGAGCTCGGGCTTTGGCAGCTTGGATAAGACTGTTAAAACCCTCAAGAATACCGATTGTGATCTGGCTGTCAAACCAATTGAGGACACCTTCCCAGTGTTTTCTGATTATTTTAGCAGCTTGAATAATAGGCTCGAGACGGCTATGGGTAGCCCAGAAGTACCAACGCTTCAAAAAGGCTTCACCAGCTTCTCTATGGGGCTGATTAAAGAATTCTTGAAAAGTGAGGCGAATTTGATAGGCTTTGGCGGTCCTCAAATTGTTAGTGGGCAAATCTTCCAGGATCTGTTGCTGTTCTGCTGTAAGTTTGGCAGGGTTCTTCAGCCACAGATAGCGCGTTTTCTTGAGCTCTTTTCTGGTTTTCGCTTCATCGCGCCGAACCTGGTCCACTGCAAAGTTCAGGATTTTCATGATATGAAAACGGTCAAAGGTCATCTCTGCTTGAGGAAAACAATCATTCACGCCCTTGATGTACGCAGGCCACATATCGCTGCAGGTTTGTTTAATTTGGTCAGGATGCCCTCCATGAGCCTGCAAATCTTCCCTGAATGCGCTCACCACGCCTTGTTTCCGGCCTTCTGTGCCAAATAAAAGGAGTTTTTCGTCCAGATCATAGAAGAGAGTGATGTAATTATGTCCCCTACGGCTGGCTGTCTCATCCATACCAATACGTTCCACCTCGGAGTAATCAGCATCCCCGCGGGCCTCTTCAACGTAGTGATGAAGCACACGCCAGATCCGGGTGTCATGCTCTCCGATCAGGGCCGCAATTGCAGCGACCGGCATCTCGCGAACCAGGGTCATAATCAAGGCTTCGAACAACAAGGAGAACCCGCTCCGCGGCCTGGCCCAGGGAACCCCCACTGTTGTGATGCCGCATCCCTGGGGGCATTCCACACGTGGAACCCGAGCGTGGATATAGGTCTCATGTTGGAAAAAGTTAAGGTGGCGCCACGTCTTTTGCTGGGTATCGTAGGCTTTGCCCTCCGCACCGCATTCGGGACAGGGAAAGGTGCTGCCCGCTTCAAAATCAATGGTGATGTCCAGTCTTTGTTCTTTGACGGAAAACGTGTCTTTGGTGATTTTCCATGGTTCAGGCAGGCCAAGGGCTTTTTCCAATGTTGATCGGTTCATGTCTTTTCTCCAGGTCTTCACTTGAAATTTGACTTTTATTTTACCTGGATTGACTGGTTTTAGTATCATTTACCCATACTTAATAGCGAGGAGCCAGTTTTGATAATTTATCCTCGATGAGTTTTATGATTTTCGTAATATCGTCATTTGATAAACCACATCCGATTGTAGCTGGAAATCCATCATGGATGAACCAAACATTCCCTTTTATTCTTCCAAAAATATATCCCCATGATCCCAAGGTTGTGGTATTCATGCGAAAACCAGATTGTTGATTCCTGGGTTTTATATCTGCGATTGATGCGAGTATATATTCCTTCGATTTGTTAATTAGTGGTGCGGGAGAAAGATCCCGGATTAACTTGTCATCAGAGATTGTAATTGTCTCAGTCCCTTTTAATTCCCATGCGAATGAAAACACAATAGACAGAATAGCTAATGACAAACTACCAACAAGACCAAGCAAAAAAATGAAAGGGAACAATCTGTAATCCCCAGGTTCTCTTTGGATTATCAATACTATTAACTCAATAATGTAACTCAATGCTATTGGAATTATTATGACAAACATAACAGATGAAATAATAAGTTTTATTAACTCCACCTGGTCCTTTGGTACTGAATTAGTAATAATAAATTGACCGTTAATATCATTAAAATTCAGTTTTTCCTCTTTAGAAACAATGTTAGCCATTTATTCAGTTCTCCCTTTATTTCTTATCTCAAAGCTTCATAACGTAGTAGCTAACCTGCAGCCGGGTCTTGGTTTGACGATCCTGCACCCCAGACCATCCACCTTAACCGGCTGTCAGGTTGAGCGGGGGTTATGTTGGTTGTTATGAGATGCTAAAAATGATTACAATACCATCCTCAACATGAGATAAGCATTCGTGAAAAGATTTGATGCCATCAAGCATCGCTTTACCAATACCTTCCTCGTTTGTTCCATTAAACTCATTAAAAAACTTTTCCAATTCGATCTCAGAATATTCATCTTCAAGTTTCTTTAGGAATTTATCTTTATGAGATTTAGTGAATATGAAATGAGTAGCCGAGCGGGTCTCAGATAAGAAATTAGATAGAGCATCATATTCGGATTCCATTAAGTCAATATCGTGGACCTCAGCCAAATACGGCAATAATGTGGCAAGGACATAACCAGACCATTTATAATTGCAGACTTCTTCTGCGTTTTTATTTAAGAAGTTCCAGTATTTGTCGACAGGTTTTCTAATGATCCGTTTAGTTGGAGTAGCAGATTCACTCAACCCATCAAGTTTCTCTTTTGATAAAAGCATAAAGCGGGCAATTGCAGACATTTCTTCACCTTATTAATGAAGCAACATAACGGATTAGCTCACCTGGTGCCGGGGCCAGCTATTATTGATTATAGATGAGAAACTGATAAGGGGAAATGAGATCAAATGCCCGGTGCCCGGCGCTCAGGTGGAGCGTGGGTTAGCTTCCGAGCT
>Ga0307421_1000781_pt1 | contig 20301 bp, 12 predicted proteins | sample SalMarWE160270MG_FD_202163 | JGI IMG/M metagenome (GOLD analysis project Ga0307421, IMG submission 202163) | Salt marsh sediment microbial communities from the Plum Island Ecosystem LTER, Massachusetts, United States - WE1602-70 | ecosystem: Environmental > Aquatic > Marine > Intertidal zone >...
AGGGTTGGCTGGGGAGATACATGGGGAAGGGCCTCAGGCCGGGCAGGCTGAGACGCTGGCTGCCCATCGTGCTCTCCTCTCTTCTGTGGACGGTGGGTCACGCCGGCACATTGGAGCCGGAATGGGTCAAGCTGGCCCAGATACTCCCCGCGGGCCTGGCGCTGGGATGGCTGTATGAAAGGCGCGGTGCGGAGAGCACGATCACCGTACACGTTGTGTTCAACCTGGTGATGGTTCTGCTGTCGTCCTGGCTGATAAGCTGACGCCCCCCGGGCGCCGCTGGGATTGGGCCGTGCGGCTGTGAGTGGGGCCGCCTAGTCGATCAGAGCAGCTCCGGGACCAGGGTGGCGGCCCCTCCTTGGCCGCGCCAGCGGCGGCTCTTCGATCGGAGCGATCGAGCGAAGAATGGACCTGTTCAGGAACTGGACGCAGCGAAGGCACAGCCGCCGGCAGCGCGTCCTCGTTCTCGTGCTCTCAGGGCCGTTCGTGGTCGTCGCAGCCTCCTATCTGCTGATCGATGCTGGGCTGTGCCTGGGCGATAGGCTCGGCTGGCAGCGGGTGCCCCTCGGCGTGCTGGGGCCGATCCCTGGGGCTGATGCTGATTCTGCCAGGGCTGGCACTGGGGGCCTGGTCGCGCTTTGTCCAGTTCACTCTCGCTGGGGCACGCCCGTTCCCGCGCTGCCCACGAAGAAGCTGATCGTCGTCCGGCCCTTCTCCTATTGCAGGAACCCGATGTCACTGGGGACGCTGATTGCCTACGCCGGGCTCGCTCTGTTGGTCGGTTCGCCGGGTGGCCTGCTGATGATGATGGGCGTGGCAATACTGCTTCTGGCCTACATCAAGCTCATCGAAGAGCGCGAGCTTGAGGCGAGGTTCGGCCCTGAATACGTCGAGTACAAGCGCACCACGCCGTTTCTGATCCCCCGTCTGCCGGGCACCCCAGGAGGGTCCGGGACGGGTGCTGGCTATGGCGAATCGAATGAGGGAGCGGATTAGTCCGCGGGCTGGGCGACCCGGGCGACCTCGCGAAGCACGCCGGCCAGCTCTTCGCGCCAGCCTGCCTTGAGCGGCAGGAACAGCTCTCGCCGGCTGACCGCTGCCCGGTTCGCCAGAGCCTCCCGCAGCTCGTCCCGGTTCGGGAAGTCGAAGCCCGCCGAGCGAAGCGCCAGGCGGCTGTTGTCCGTCACTATCGCCGCAACTCCGGCGTCGCGGGCCAGAATCTTGAGCCGGAGCTGGTAGAAGAGATTCTGGGCTGGGTTGGGGAGCGGGCCGAAGCGGTCGGCCAGCTCCTGCTCCATGCCGTCTATCTGGTCGCTAGATTCGAGCTGGGCCAGGCGGCGGTAGATCTGCAGTCGGAGCCCATTATCTGGGACGTATTCCTCTGGTAGGCGCACTGTGAGAGGCAGCTCGATGCGCACGCTGCCCAGGGGCTCACGCGGTGTCGGACGGCCGTCCCGCTCTGCTCTCTGCTCCTGCACAGACCTGGCCAGGAGGCGGGTGTAGAGGTCGAAGCCAACCGCGCTGATGTGGCCGGACTGCCTGGTGCCCAGTATGTCGCCTGCACCGCGTATCTCCAGGTCCCTCATGGCGATCGTGTATCCTGATCCGAGCTCGGAGGCCTCGCGAATCGTCTCCAGGCGCCGCCGGGCGTCCGGCGTCAGCCTGCTCAGGCGGCTGTGGAAGAAGTAGGCGTAGGCCCGTTGAGCGGCCCGCCCCACGCGACCGCGGAGCTGGTAGAGCTGGGCCAGGCCGAAGCGCTCGGCGTGTTCCACGATCAGCGTATTCGCGTTCGGGATGTCCAGCCCGCTCTCGATGATACTTGTGCATACGAGGACGTCCACTTCGCCGGCTGCGAAGCTGAGCATCACGCTCTCCAGGTCAGACTCTCGCATCTGGCCGTGCGCCACCGCTATCCTCGCCTCTGGAACTAGCTCGGCGACGTTGCGGCGGACGGTGTCGATGGTTCGAACTCTGTTGTGGACGTAGAATACCTGGCCCCCACGCTCCAGCTCGCGAAGCACTGCCCGGCGCGCTAGCTCGTTGTTGTGAGCACCAACGTACGTGCTTACCGGGAGCCTCTCCTCCGGCGGCGTCTCTATGGTAGAGATGTCGCGCACGCCCGTCAGAGCCATGTAGAGCGTGCGGGGAATCGGCGTCGCCGTCAGGGTCAGCACGTCGACCTCGGTCCGCATCTGCTTGAGCCGCTCTTTGTGCGTGACGCCGAAACGCTGCTCCTCGTCGACTATCAGCAGGCCCAGGTCGGCGAACAGTACGTCCTTCTGCAGCAGACGGTGGGTCCCGATCACGATGTCGACCTGGCCCGTGGCCAGCTTATCGACTATCGCCCGCTGCTCGGCGCGAGAGCGGAATCGCGAGAGCATCTCCAGCTCGACTGGGAATGGGGCCAGGCGGCGGCGAAACGTGGCGAAGTGCTGCTGTGCCAGCACCGTCGTGGGCACGAGCAAGGCCACCTGTTTGCCGTCCATCACAGCCTTGAACGTGGCCCGCAGAGCAACCTCCGTTTTGCCATAGCCCACGTCGCCGCAGATCAGGCGGTCCATGGGCTTCGGCTTCTCCATGTCCTTCTTGACCGCAGATATCGCGTGCGCCTGGTCTTCCGTCTCGAAGTATGGGAAGGCGGCCTCCAGTTCTGCTTGCCACGGTGTATCAGGGCCGAAGGCGTGGCCAACGGCTAGTTCTCTTGCGGCGTACAGCTCCAGCAGCTCGCGAGCTACGCTCTCAGCCGCCTCCTTCGCCCTGGCCTTGACGCTCTGCCAGTCTGCGCTGCCGAGTCTGCTCAACTGGGGAGCGCTGTCGTCCGCCCCGATGTAGCGGCTCAGCCGGTCTGCCTGGTGAATGGGCACATACAAGCGGTCGCTTCCGGCATACTGCACCAGGAAGTACTCCCGCTCGATACCCTCGGTGGCTCGGGACACCAGCCCCTCGAAGACGCCGATGCCGTACTCGATGTGCACCACGAAGTCCCCGGGCGCCAAGTCGGAGAAGTGGGCCTCAGGTGACACCCTGCGTCGGTGGATGGGGCGCCGGGGCTGCGGTCTCCGCCAGCCGAAGATCTCCGCGTCCGTAAGCAGGTGGACTGCGGAGGGGGCCTCACCCAGGTCGAGACCGCGCAGGACCCATCCTTCGGCCAGGGCACCCTGCCCGAGCAGGAGTCCGGAGCGGCCTGCTTCGGATAGATCGTCGAACACAGAGGGTTGCACGCCCTCCTCCTCCGCGGCCCACAGCTCAGACAGCCGTCTTGCCTGCTGGCTCACGACGACGACCTGGCCGTCATTCTCCTGAGCATCCTTCATGTGCGCCAGCAGCGGCTTCAGCTGGCCGCCGAAGTGCGGCCCGGGCAGGAAGGAATCGGACAGAGCGGAGGCGCTGTCTCCCGGCCCGTGGGACAGAGATACGATCTGCCGGTCGGCCAATCGTTCCTGCCACTCATCCCACGTAACGTAGGGCAGAGGGTAGTCAAGCGGAAGCAGGCCGGCTCTCTCGGCCGCATCGCGCAGTTCGAGCGCTTCCTGCTCCAGCGCTGCCCATGTGTCCGCCAGCTCCTGTTCGTCGTCGAAGACGACGAGGGCGTCAGATCCCAGGTAGTCTAGGAGCGTAGCCGCCTCGCTGTGGAAGTAGGGCAGGTAGAACTCGAGGCCAGGGAACGGTGCAGCGGCCCGCAGTCCCAATAGGTGGCCTTCCAGCTCGGCGAGCTCGTCCTCGGGCAATCCTTTGGCGATCTGCGCGGCAACGAGGTCGGCGACACGGGGTCCGTGCTGGGGCAGAGCCTCGCGTGCGGGGCCCACCTGGACCGACTCCAGCCGCTCCAGCGAACGCTGCGTGGCCGGATCGAAGCGACGTAGCGACTCGATCTTGTTCCCGAACAGCTCGAAGCGCACCGGTCCGCTCGAAGCAGGGGGGTAGATGTCCAGGATGCCGCCGCGATGGCTGAACTGGCCTTGGCCCACAACCACGCTCACCGGCTCGTAGCCTTGGCCGGCCCAGCGGGCCAGGGTCCGCTTCAGATCAACTGTCTGGCCGGCGTGGAAATCGTGCCTGGCGGAGCGGAAGGAGCGCAGCGGCAGCGTGCGCTGCATCAGGGAGCGGGCAGAGGCTACCACGAGAGATGGAGCAGAGCCCATTTCCAGCGTGGATAGGACGGCAAGCCGGGACGCTATGACGTCCTCGCTCCAGGCGGCGCGCTCGTAGAAGAGTGCGAGAGGCTCGCGGAAGCGTACGGTCAGCTCCGGTCTAGGCGACCAATCGCGGACCGAGTGAGCGAGGGCCTTCGCCTGGCCGACCGGCCCGGTGACGACGAGGACGGGTCGGCCCAAGTCGGCGGCCAGCGCCGCTATGATCGTGGAGTGTGCAGACCGGATCAGGCCGAGGGGAGCGGGCGTCTCGCCGCTCTTCAAGTCTTCCAGAAGGGAGCGGTACGGTCCCAGATGCTCGATCCAGGAAAGCAGCCCTGAGACGTTCAGTCTATGCCCTCCGGTTGAACTGGTCCATTGCCGCCTCTGTGCCGTCCGCAAGCCAGGTCTCAATGGCTGAGACCGCCAAGCGGATCATGTCACCCATCAGCGGCTCGTCCTCCACGGGCACGTCCTGCAGCACGTAGTCGGCGGGGTCCATGCGCCCAGGAGGGCGCCCAATGCCCAATCGCAGGCGCGGAAAGGCCTGGCTGCCGAGCTGCTCGATGATCGATTCGACCCCCTTGTGGCCTCCGCTGCCACCTTCGGGCCGCAGACGCAGTGCTCCTGGATCGAGGTCCAGGTCATCGTACACGACGAGCATCAGCTCGGGCGGGATCTTGTAGAATCGCGCCAGCCGTGCGACCGACCAGCCGCTCTGGTTCATGTACGTCTCAGGCTGTACCAGTATGACCCGTCGCCGGGCGATCCTTCCCGCAGCCAGGCGTGCATTCCTCTGCAGCTTGCTGAAGGAGAGCCGATGGGCTCTGGCCAGTTCCGCCACACAGCGATGGCCCAGGTTGTGGCGATTGGAGGCGTACCGGCGGCCCGGATTGCCCAGGCCGACTATCATGTAGCGTGCCAATGGAAGACCTCTCAGGTAGCGGTCCGCGAGTGCGCTTTGGGGCGTATAACAGCGGCAGACGCGGCGGCCGCGGGGGCGGCTGGCGCAGCCTCAGTCCGCCTGGGGCTCAGCGTTCTCACGGAGGTAGTAGCGGTAGCAGGCCCGGCCGACGACGTAGACGCCGAGGAGTACGAATAGCATTGCCGCGATCTCGCCGCCCCAACAGAAAGCGCTGGCTAGTGCAGAGGGGTCCAGAGCAGAGCCGGAGCTGCCAGTGCCCGACGAGCCACCCTCGAGCCCGAGCGGCGTGGCAGTGGGGCGGGGGGTCGACGTTGCCGGCTGCACTACTGGAATCGGCGTTGGGGTTGGCCCCGCCGCCTCCGTGGGCACCGGCCGGGGGGTCGCGGTAGGCACCAGCTGGCTGTTGTCCACTCTCAGGTTTGTTACGAAAACCTGATGGGCGGTGGGATCGCCCTCGCCCATCACCGTGAGGGCTAAGACGTACAAGCCGTCGGGGAGGGACATCGTGTCCCACGTGGCAAGCACACCGTTCTGCACAGGACTGTTCTCCACCTGGACCAGCGTCTGCCATTGGGAGCCGCCTGTAGCCTGAGGGCCCGCTGCATAGCTAACGTTGTACCACCAGTAGGAGCTCGAATGCACGGCTGTGCCCTGAATCTCCACCACGCCGCCGACACCGCTGGATGACGTGGGATAGGTAATCACAGCCTGCGCCAGCCGGGGCGGCGCAGCCGTTCCCGGCCAGGACAGGGCCAGGAAGAGGCAAACCACGATTGCAGCTATGGCCGCTGTGCGCTTGTGCATCGGTCAGAATCTCACCTGATTGCCCCCGGGGGCCACCGCCGGGAGCGGTTGTTGCCGCCCGGAATGCCAGCTGGCAAGTGTAGCACGAAAGACGCGGAATGACAAGGCGTCGCCGGGGCGGGCGGGGGGGCTGTGCTGGACGGCGTGGGCGAGTCCAGAGCGACGATGCGGCCGGGCCTCACGGATCAGCGAAGAATGGAATCGGCCGGGCCCGCGGGACTCGCTTGCTGGATGACGGCCGTTGCTCCCAGGTACCGGATACCCGATTTCCTTGCTGCCCGAGGAGCGACAACAGGGGCGTTCTATTGACATCGTGTCTGATTCGCCTATACTGCAGCGCGGGCTCCGAAATGGGCGTGAGCTGGCGTCGACTGCATGCTAGACTGCTGGTCGCCTGCATCATCCTCCTGGCGGCCTTCGCAGTGCGTCTCTGGCGACTGAACGATTCGCCGCTCTGGTATGACGAGACATTCGTGCTCTACCACGCCTCGCAGGGGCCGGTGAGGGCGGCCATCGGCCTCCTGGAGCTGGACAACGTCCTGCCTCTGCACGGACTGCTGCTCTCGTTGTGGGTGGGGCTTGCGGGGCAGACAGAGTTCGCCGTGCGGATCAGCTCGGTCGTCACCGGTACACTGGCAGTCGCGCTCGTCGGCAGATGGGCCGGTGAGCTCACCGGCCGGCGGCTGAGCTGGGGAGCAATGGTCGCTGTGGCCGCCTCGCCCATCTATGTATTCTACTCCCAGGAGACACGCTATCCGATGATCTCCTGCGCCCTGGCGGCGCTCTACGGTCTCCAGGCCTGGCGCCTGCTGGCCGGCCGGGGTCGCAGGCTCGCCTACGCGCTGGCCGGGCTGGCCATGCTTCTGGCTCATCCCTATACGGCCCTGTTGTGGCTGGTGATGCTGGTCGTCGGACTCGTCTGCTGGATCGCCCGCCGGGAGGCCTTTCCGGCTTCTAGATGGTGGGGCGCGAACGGCCTGCTGGCGCTGCTGGCCCTGCCGGTGGCGGCGTGGCTGGCCTGGCGCGCAGGCGTGGACGCCACGGCGTTGACGCCCAGCGGCTGGGACATGGCCCGCTGGCTGCCTACCCAGTATGGCGTTGGCGAGTACCTGGGCCAACCGTGGAGCTGGCTTTTCCCTGCCATCGCCGGCGTCTCCGGTGCTGTGGGGCTCGTCTGCCTCGCCGCAAGGAAGAAGTGGGAGGTTGCGGCCTTCCTTGTTCTCGGGCTGTCTATCCCCTTGCCCGTGCTGCTGGCCGCAAGCCGGGCCAGCGGGAAGTGGTCTCCCCGCTATCTCTTGTTCTCCTGGGGGTTGGCGCTCGTCATCGCCGCCGGCCTGGGCTGGGATCTCCTTCGCCGGGGCTGGCGAGTCCTCGGCGCGATGCTCGCCGTAGCCTACGTAGCCATAGCTCTTCCGGCAATCGATTTGCAGGCGGGTGGAGAGACCGCGCTGCTGCTGGCAGACGAGACGCGTCCTCGTCCCGACTTCCGCTCCCTGGCGGACTACGTCGAGCAGCACGAGCGGGAGGGCGACGCGATCGTCGTCGTCGGCGGGCACGCGGCCCACACGCTCGACTACTACTACGGCGGGGCTCTTCCCATAGTCGGCCTGCCCGATACGCTGGTCCTCGATACGCGCCACCCGCTCGACGTATTCGCGCTGCACGATCTGGAGCGGCTGACCGCAGGGGCGAGCCGCCTGTGGTTGGTGACCTGGCAGTACGATCTCGTCGACTTCAACGCCACTATCCAGACAATGCTCTCCGAGGACTGTGCTGCTCTGGGTGTCGATTCCGCCTTTGGCAATGTCGGGTTGCAGCTCTTCGACGTGTCCGGCTGCCGCCCTCTCGATGCCGAGGTAGACCCCCCGATCCTGGCAGGAGCCGACTTCCAGAAGATGCTACTCGTGGGCTACCAGGTGGTGCGCGTGCCCGACGTGCTGATCGTGGATCTATGGTGGGAGGCGAAGGCTGGCTCGCGCGGAGCCTATACCGCGTTCGTCCATCTCCTGGACGCTGGCGGTGCTGTGGTGTCGCAGTACGATTGGCCTCCGGGAAGCGAGTACCCGACTTCTTACTGGGAGCAGGGGATGCGCATGCGGGCGCGACATCCGCTTCCGCTCCCTTCTGAAGCAGCCTGTTGTGGCTGCCTTCTCCGGGTGGGCCTTTACGGCTCTGCCGGGCGCCTGCTTCTCGCAAGCGGCGAGGATGCCTTCGAGATACCGCTATCGCTTGAGGGTTGTGACTAGGGCGGCTGGGGCCGGCGGGGCTGCCTGCCCTGTGTAGGCAGGGATAGGCCCGGGTCCCAAGACCCGGGCCTTGCCTCGCAGGCTGGGGGACGAGGATTCGAACCTCGACCTACGGATTCAGAGTCCGCTGTCCTGCCGTTAGACAATCCCCCAGCGGCGCCAGGTATTCTACCATGTTCCGCCGGCCTGACAACCATCTTGCGCTCAAGCGTTTGAGATCAAGGTCGGATTGTGGTACAATAAGCGGAACCCGGCCCGCGGCGACGGCGGCAGCCGTTGACGCTCGTGAGAGCGCCGGACTGGCCCTGCCTCGATTGATCAACCGCCAGCAGGAGGTCGAGCGGGCGCCCGTGCCACGCAGCGCCGGTTTGGATCATAGAAAGAACTGAGCAAGTGAGGATGTGTGCCAGAGACCGTGAGGACGCAGACGAACTGATGGATCTCCTAAGCCTGCCCGTGCTCGAAGCAGAATCCGGTCAGGCCGAAGGCGAAGACGAAGAGATGCGGGCGCTGCGCATTCCGGCGCAGCTCCCGATCCTGCCTCTGCGTGGCCTGGTTGTCTATCCCATGACGGCTGTGCCGATACGCGTTGGGCAGCCTCGCTCCGTGCGTCTTATCGACGATGCCGTCCTGGGCAAGCAGCTGGTCGGCCTGGTCACCAGCCGCGATCCCGAGCTGACCGAGCCGGGACCCGACGACGTTCACCGCGTGGGCACGATTGCGGCCGTGCACCGGCTGTTCAAGTCTCCTGACGGTACGCTCACGCTCTTCATGCAGGGCTTGCTGCGGATCCGCATAGACGAGTTCCTGAGCGAAGAGCCCTACCTGACTGCGCGGGTCTCCGTAGCCCCCGAGATCGTGGAGCACCTACCGGACATGGAGGCACTGCAGCGCAGTATCATCGATAGCTTCACCCGTCTCAGTGAGCTCTCTGCCACCGTGTCCGAAGAGATGTCCAACATGACGGCCGAGCTGGAGGATCCACTGCGCCTGGTATACGCGGTGGCGAACCAGATGAAGCGGCTGGAACTGGACAGCGCCCAGCGTCTGCTCGAGCTGGACAGCACGGCGGAGAAGATGCGGCTGCTCCTCGGCCTTCTGGCGAAGGAAGTGGAGATGCTCGAGCTGGGCCACAAGATCCAGAGCGAGGCCCAGTCGGAGATGGAGAAGACGCAGCGCGAGTACTTCCTGCGCGAGCAGCTGAAGGCGATCCAGCGCCAGCTGGGTGAGGCCGACGAGCAGCAGCTCGAGGTAGAGGAGTTCCGCAAGAAGATTGAGTCTATTGGCATGCCGGAGGAGGCGGAGAAGGAGGCCAGACGGGAGCTGGACCGGTTGAGCAGGCTCCCCACCGCTGCAGCCGAGTACGGCGTAATCCGTACCTACCTCGACTGGCTGACCAGCCTGCCGTGGACGGTGCGGACCGAGGACAACCTGGAGATCGCTCATGCTCGGGATGTCCTGAACGAGGATCATTACGACCTTGAGGAGATCAAGGAACGCATCCTGGAGTACCTGGCCGTGCGCAAGCTGCGGGACGAGCGCAAGGAGGAGCGCGAGAAGGAGGAGCCGGTCGACCTCATAAGGAAGGAGCGCGAGGGGGTTATCCTCTGCTTCCTGGGGCCGCCTGGAACGGGCAAGACCAGCCTGGGCCAGTCAATCGCGCGGGCGTTGGGGCGCAAGTTCATCCGCCAGTCGCTGGGTGGGGTACGCGACGAGGCCGAGATTCGGGGGCACCGGCGGACCTACATCGGCGCGCTGCCGGGGCGCATCATGCAGGCTCTAAGACGCGTTGAGTCGAACAACCCGGTCTTCATGCTGGACGAGGTGGACAAGCTAGGTGCGGACTTCCGCGGTGACCCAGCTGCCGCACTGCTCGAAGTGCTCGATCCGGAGCAGAACCGCGAGTTCCGTGATCACTACCTCGACGTGCCATTCGATCTTTCGCAGGTGATGTTCATTACCACAGGGAACCTGCTCGATCCCATTCCCCCTCCGCTGCGCGATCGGATGGAGATCCTCAAGCTCTCCGGCTATACGGAGAACGAAAAGGTGCGCATCGCCCAGGGCTATCTGATTCCCCGCCAGCTGCGGGAGAATGGGCTGCGGCGCAAGGAGCTGAGCTTCACCGACGGGGCCCTGCGCAAGATCATCACCGACTACACTCGGGAAGCCGGCGTGCGAAACCTGGAGCGGGAGATCGGGTCGATCTGCCGCAAGGTCGTCACCAGGATCGCGGAAGGCGAGACGGATCCCGTTCGCGTCACAGCCCGCAACGTCGCCGACTTCCTCGGCAAGCCGCGCTACTTCCCGGAGACGGCCCTGCGGACACAGCAGGCCGGAGTCGCCACCGGCCTTGGCGTCACCGTATCGGGCGGCGATCTGATGTTCTTCGAATCGACGAAGATGCCCGGCAACAAGACCTTCACAGTGACCGGCCAGCTGGGCGAGGTTATGAAGGAATCGGCGCAGGCGGCGTTGAGCTACGTGCGCTCGAAGTCGAAGGAGTTGAAGATAGACGACGGGCAGTTCGAGGATACGGATATCCACCTTCACGTACCCGCCGGGGCGGTACCGAAGGATGGCCCGTCTGCCGGAGTGACTATGGCGACGTCGCTGGCCTCGCTGCTGACGGGTCGCAAAGTGCGGGACGACGTGGGTATGTCGGGAGAGATCACACTGCGCGGGCAGGTGCTGCCTGTGGGTGGTGTCAAGGAGAAGGTGCTTGCCGCTCACCGGGCAGGGCTGAAGACCGTTATCCTGCCTAAGCAGAACGAGAAGGATCTGGACGAGGTTCCGGAGGAGGTGCGTAAGGCGCTCAAGTTCGTACTGGTCAAGGAGGTCGCTGAGGTCTTCAAGGCGGCGCTGATCCAGGAGAAGGAGCGTGGCGGCTCACGCAAGGCTAAGGGAGCCAAAGCGTGAGCAGAATCATCGTCGTCGACGATGACCGCGTCTTTCGCGGCCTCCTGCAGACGGTTCTCGAAATGGAGGGATATGAAGCCATAGTGGAAGCCAGCCCATCCCTGGTGGCTGGCCTCGCGGCTGAGTTGCAGCCGGATCTGGTATTAATGGACGTCCACGTGGCCGGGGGGGACACGCTTGAGGTACTGCGTGGCCTGAAGGCCGACGTGGCTATGCAGGGCGTGCCGGTATTGATGACCTCGGGCGCCGACCACAGGACAGAGTGTCTCGAGGCAGGGGCGGACGATTTCCTTCTGAAACCCTTCCGGCCGTCCGAGCTATTGGCCGCAATTGCTGGCCTAGTCAGACAAGGCGGAACCGATGAACAGACAGGCCAAGGGGAAGCGCAACCTTCAGTGGCGGCGTGTTGACCTACACCTACACACGCCAGCGTCGGCCGATTTCCTCGAGCCAGATGTAACCAATCTAGACATACTGAGAGCAGCCGGACGCAAGGGCCTCGACATCATCGCCATCACCGACCACAATACGGTGGCCGGCTACCGGGCGATGATCGAAGAGCTTGAGGAGCTCGAGCTCCTGGAAGGGCTCGGGCGCTTGCAGAACGACGAGAAGCAGCGGCTGGAGGAGTACCGCCGGCTGCGAGAGAAGGTACTCGTTCTGCCAGGGTTCGAGTTCACCGCAACGCTCGGTTTTCACATCCTCGGCATCTTCCCTCCAGACAAAGACGTGCGTGAGCTGGAGTTCATCCTGCGGCGTCTCGACGTCCCGGCGGACAAGCTCGACTCCGGCAGCACCGAAGTGGGTCCCACCAGCGACGTGCTGACCGCCTACCGCGTGATCACCGAGGAAGGCGGCCTGGCCATCGCTGCGCACGTCAACTCCAGCCACGGTGTGGCGATGCGTGGGCTGGGAATCGGCGGCCAGACCCGAATCGCATATACGCAGGATCGCAACCTCCAAGCACTTGAGGTCACCGATCTGGAGAAGCGGGGTAGGCGGACGACGGCGAGCTTCTTCGACGGCTCGCGGCCGGAGTACCCCCGCCGGATGCACTGCATCCAGGCCTCAGATTCCCATCGCCTCACCGCGGATCCGAAGGATCAGCAGCATCTGGGGCTGGGCGACCGGGTGACCGAGATCCTGCTGCCTGAGGCGACCTTCGAGGCGCTGCGTGAGGCTCTGGCGAGCAACGACTTCAACTGCACCAGGCCGTACCGGGCTGCCAAGGCGCCCGTCGACCATGTCCAGTCTGCGAGGGAAGAAGGCGCCTCGATCGTTCAGGACTTCCACCCTGCATACACGAGGCGGGGCGGCCATCTCTACGCCATCCTCTCCGATATCTGCGCCTTTGCCAACACGAACGGCGGTACGATATACGTCGGTCTCAGCGCCGATGCGAAGGAGCCGTCGCCCGGAGTCAGCGCTCCCGCCCGCGTGGTCAAGGAGCTTCAGGATCAGGTTGCCCGCCGGATCACCCCGCCGTTGGAGGTCACCGTCGATACGCAGCAGACGGGTGGGGTGAGAGTGGTGCGCGTCGTCGTGCCCAGGGGAGGAGACCCTCCGTACGCGATAGACGACAACAAGATCTACGTGCGAAGCGAGTCGGAGACAGGCGTCGCCGTGCGAGACGAGATCGTCAACCTGGTCCTGCGGGCCAAGGCCGGGCCTGCCATTCTGCCGGCCGGGCCCGCCGCCGGCCACGTGGAGCCGCCCAGAACCGGCGTCGAGATCGTCGAGAGCGAGGAGCGGCAGGGCACCCGGTACCACACCATGCGCGACCTGCGCAACGGCAACGTGGTGAAAAACGTCACCCGCGAGTCGGCGCGCAAGCTGTGGCACTACGCCATCACCCAGGCGGAGGACCGTCCGGCTGACGTCCAGGGCGTGGAGTGGCGCGGCGATATCGGAGTGCTCAGGCAGCGCAAGCTCGCCGGGAAGAGTCGCTTCGATCTGGTGCAGCGGGAGAACGGAAAGCTGCGCGTCTACTACGGCGTGACCGAGGACGGCATCCACAGCGAGTGGACGCAGCTGGTCGGGCTGGAGTAGTCGGCGAGAGAGACAGTCTGGCGAGGAGCAACCCAGCGGCCCGGCCCGTCTTGGCCGGGCCGCTGGCCTTGCCTGCTGGTCGTGGTGGCGGCAGTTGGCCTGCCCGGGGGGCTCCCGGGCGGGCCGACGAGTCACTGGCTCAGTAGGCGCGCAGCGCCAAGGGCAGGTAGACGCCGTACCCTGACCCTGAGGCGGCGCCGCCCCAGAACCCTCCTGACAACGTGTATCCTCCACCGGCGAGCACGCCTGCGTCCGGCTGGCCGGCCGTGCCCCCCAGGGTGTAGCCGCCGCCGACGCTGAAAGTCGCCCCTCCGCCGTCGACGGCATGCCAGGAGATCTCGTACCCTTCTTCTCTGCCGGCGCCGGTATCGGCCGACTGAGCGGAGGCGACCGACACCAGCGCAAGCAGGGTGGTTATAGCCACGAACGGCATAGCCCGTCTCATCGCCCACCTCCTGCGGACGAGAACGAGGCCAGCCTCCGGCGGGATGCCCAGACGAGTCCGACCGCACCCAGAAGGAGTCCCGCCCAGGGCAGGCGACTGATCTGTGAGCCCTGAGCCGGTGCCGAGCCTCCGCCAACCGCCATTTCCAGGGCCTCCAGGCGTGCCTCCAAGTCGTCCATCTCGGAGCGGAGCGCGGCGTTCTCGGCCTCCAGCGTCTGGTTCTGCGCGTGCAGCCCCTGGATGGCGGCCATGGAGATGCCGATGGCGTCCATGTTGTTGATGTGCACCTCGCTCTCGACCTCGCCGAAGAGGTAGGCAAACCGGGTGTTGAAGTCCTGGGCCACAGGCCCGACGTGGCGCATCTCCTCGCGTTGCGCCTTGAGGTTCCAGGTCTGGATGGGCAACTCCGCTAGCCTCTCCAGCACCTGCACGGCGTCGACGTCGGCGAAGTTCTCCTTGGCGTTCCGGTCGGAGATGGAGGCCCAGGAACCGCCACCAGCCGAGAGCTGTACGCCTGTGCCGGTGCCGCCGTCGGTGTAGAAGCGGGCTCCGCCGTGTGAGCGGGCGGTGAAGGTGTTGTCGCCCCACGAGGAGGTGGTCAGGGAGCTGCTGGACCAGACGAAGGAGCCAGCGTCAGTAGCCTGGGCGTAGCGGCCTGCCGCGAAGCTGTACATACCGCTAGCGACGTTTTGGCGACCGCCGGCTACCGTGCTGTAGTAGCCACTGGCTTCATTGTCCCCGCCCCCACTGACTGTGGCCCGGCTGTTGCTGGCGGCGTTTCCGTCGCCCCCGCCCACGGTGCTGAGCCAGCCGCTGGCTATGTTTTCGCCGCCGCCGGCCACCGTAGCCCACGGGCCGCTGGCTTCGTTGTTCCAGCCTCCGCCCACGGCGGCGTAGTTGGCCGTAACCGTAATCCACGATCCACCGGCAACAGTGGCCCTGTCTCCGGTCACGATGACGTACTCCCCCCCGCCGATCGTACTCTGGCTACCGCTGGCTTGGTTCTGCGTGCCGCCCCCCACGGTGGCGTAGTCCTCGCTGGCAGTGTTCGAGTACCCCCCTCCGACGGTGCTGTGGCTGCCGCTGGCCGCGCTGTCATAGCCCCCGCCGACGGTGGCATAGTCGGCGCTGGCCGCGTTCTGCCTGCCTCCGCCGACAGTGGAATAGCTGCTGCTGGCTTCGTTGTCGTAGCCCCCCCCGACGGTAGTGTGCGTGCCGGCGGCTTCGTTGCTGTAGCCGCCGCCGACGGTGGCGTTGAAGGAACTGGCGGTGTTGGCCTGGCCGCCGGCCACGACGGACATCTGGCCGCTGGCAGTATTGTAGTAGCCGCCGCCGACGGTGCTCTCCTCGCCGCTGGCGTCGTTGTCGCAACCGCCACTGACGGTGGTGTAGTCGTCGCTGGCAGTATTGTGGTAGCCGCCGCCGATGGTGGCGGAGGCGCCTTCCACGACGTTGTCGCGGCCACCTCCGACCGCGCCGTAGTCCCCTGCTATCTGGTTGACCCGGCCGTCGCTGCCTCCTCCACCTATCGTCGCCCCCACCACGCCAGGGACGACGTAGTTGCCGCCGTAGCCGCCGACCAGGTTGGGGCTGGTCACGTTCTGCTGTGTCCATAGACCGGGCATGGCCAAGGCGTAGGGGGCTGGCGTCAATGCCTGCCGCGGGCTGAGCGTGGTGAAGCCCGCATCGCCCGGGCATTGCACGGCGATTCCCAGCCAGCGGGCGGTGCCGGTGAAGACCCCGCCGAAGTCAAGGCTGACGGTGAAGAGGCCGTCGACGATGGGCACGGTAGTCGTGATCGCCGATCCGAACTGGTATCCGACCATGGCGTCGTCGTGGAGGCGGAAGGCCATATCGCAGTTGTCGTTGACCGCCTCTCCCCCGTTCTTGAGTTGCCCCTGGTAGGTGAAGCCCGTGCCAACCGAAGCCGACGCAGCCATGTCGCGCTCGTCCCCATCCGTCGGCACGGCGGCTGCGGTGGCGACGGCGGTGGCCAAGAGCACTGCCACAAGCACGCTTACGGCTATCCATCTCGCTCTGCTCTTCATCGCACTCCCCTTTCGCTTGACTGCTGATGGGCCGCGTTGGGCCCGGCAATCGGCCTGGCCAGGACGCGGGAGACAGCCAGGTCGATGCGTTCCTCTGGCCTGCGTTGGTCAGTAGCTGCGCAACACGAGCGGCAGGCACAACAAGTAGACCTTTGCTGTGCGCAAGTCAGTCTCGCTCCAACCACTCCAGGACATATGTACCCAGCGGCTGGCCTGCAGCCCCAGCGCGTTGCCAGGGCGGTACAGCAGGCGGACACGCCAATGGTAGGCCATGCCCGGCTCGAGGCCGCCAACGGCCTGGCTCATGAGAGTCCCGCCGGGCAGCGCCTCCTGCCAGCCGCTGATGCCGCTTATGACGCCTGGCCCGGTGAAAGCAACCCCCAAGGGAGCGACTTGCCATTGCAGCCGCACGTCTTCGCGCCCCAGCGGCATTCGTCCGATCAGACGAACCTGGAAGGCGGTCTCCGAGTCGGACCGGCCCAGGTAGGCAATGGGGCTCAACCCATCGCTGCGCATCTGCCGTGGCAGCAGCTGCACCCCATCGCCGCCGTTGCCGTAGTAGACAAAGGCCCGGCCTTCGTCTACCTGGCCCAGGTCATGGCTGGGCGCGCCGATGATCACGTCGCCGTAGCCATCCCCGTTCACGTCGCCGGCCGCCCCCACCGAGTGGCCAAACGTGGCACCCTCCTGATCGCTCTCGGCGTTCCAGGCTGCACCCGTGTAGAGGCCGGTGTCCGAGCCGTGATAGACGTAGGCCCTGCCCTCATCGGCCTGCCCGTTGTCGTAGTAGCGCGCGCCGACGATGACGTCGGAGTAGCCGTCGCCGTTCACGTCCCCGGCACTTGCCGCCGAGGAGCCGAAATGGGCGCCCTCCTGATCACTCTCGGCAGTCCATTCAGCCGCTGTGGACAGCCCTGTCAGCGAGCCGTGATAGACGTAGGCCCGCCCCTCGTTGGTCTGGCCGCCGTCGTACCAGCGCGCGCCGACGATGACGTCGGAGTAGCCATCACCATTCACGTCTCCGGCTGTCCCCACCGAGTAGCCGAAGTCTGCGTTGGCCTGGTTGCTCTCCGCGGTCCAGCCCGCCGTGGTGACGAGGCCCGCGCGTGAGCCGTGGTAGACGAATGCACGCCCTTCGTAGGTCTGGCCATTCTGGTGCCTACTCGCGCCGATGATGATATCGCTGTAGCCGTCGCCGTTGATGTCCCCGGCCGTCCCCACCGAGCAGGCGAAGTCAGCGCCGTCTCGATCGCTTTCGGCGGTCCAGTTCGCCGCAGCGGAAAGGCCTGAGGCCGAGCCGTGATAGACGTAGGCACGCCCTCCCGCTGTCTCCTCGTCGTAGTACCCCGGCGCGCCGACGATGACGTCTGAGTAGCCGTCGCCGTTGACGTCCCCCGCCGTCCCTACCGAGTACCCGAAGAGAGCGTCTGCCCGGTCGCTCTCAGCCACCCAGTTGGCCGTGCTGGATAGACCTGTGGCCGAGCCGTGGTAGATGTAGGCACGCCCCTCCTCCATCTCTTCGTTGTCGTGTTCCGGCGCACCGACGATGACGTCGGAGTAGCCGTCGCCGTTGACGTCCCCGGCCGTCCCCACTGACTTACCGAAGTGGGCGTGAGCCTGGTTGCCCTCAAGCCAGCGGTTGGGCATGGTGGAGAGCCCCAACGCCGAGCCGTGATAGATGTAGGCCCGGCCTTCGTTGTCCTGGCCGTTGTCGTAGTACGGAGCGCCTACGATGACGTCAGAGTAGCCGTCGCCATTGACGTCGCCCGCGGTGCCCACAGAGCGGGAAAACAAGGCGCTGGTCTGGTTGCTCTCGGCGATCCAGGCGTGGGTCGTCGAGAGCCCTGTCGCTGCGCCGTGGAATACGTAGGCGCGCCCTTCGTCCGTCTGGCCGCCGTCGTAGAGCCGGGCGCCGACGATGACGTCGCTCAAGCCGTCGCCGTTCACGTCTCCAGCAGTCGCCACGGAGTTGCCTAGATCGGCGCCTTCCTGGCCGCCTTCGATTGTCCAGTCGTGCGTTGTGGCAAGACCCAGCGGGGAGCCGTTGTAGATGTAGGCCCGGCCCTCGTTGTCCTCTCCGTTGTCATAGGCGGGCGCGCCGACGATGATGTCGCAGTAGCCGTCACCATTGACGTCGCCCGCCGCAGCCACCGATTCGCCTAGCCAGGCGTCCTCCTGGTCGCTCTCGGCTGTCCAGGCAGACGTACCGGCAAGTCCAGTGGCCGAGCCGTGATAGACGTAGGCTCGCCCTTCGTTGTCCTGGCCGTTGTCGTAGTACGGAGCGCCTACGATGACGTCAGAGTAGCCGTCGCCATTGACGTCGCCAGCCGTGCCTGCGGACTCGCCAAAGCGAGCGCCGGCCTGATTGCTCTCGGCGGTCCAAGCCGGTGTTGTGACAAGCCCTGTCGCCGAGCCACTATAGACGTAGGCCCGTCCTTCGTATGACTCGCCGCCGCTGTAGTAGCGGGCGCCGACGATGACGTCTGAGTGACCGTCGCCGTTCACGTCCCCGGCTGTGCCCACCGAGAAGCCAAACCAGGCCCCGGCCTGGTTGCTCTCGGCCGTCCAGGCGGGGCTGGCGCAAAGGCCTGTGCCTGATCCGTGATACACGTATGCCCGCCCCTCGCTAGACTGGCCGTTGTCGTACCAGTGCGCGCCGACGATGACGTCGGAGTAGCCATCACCGTTGACGTCGCCCGCAGTGCCAACTGACTGGCCGAACCGGGCGTTCGCTTGGTTGCACTCAGCGGTCCAGGTGTTCAAACCCGAAAGCCCCGCCGCTGAGCCGTGATAGACATAGATCCGCCCTTCATCCATCTGCCCGTTGTCGTACTCGGGCGCGCCGACGATGATGTCGCTGTAGCCATCGCCGTTGATGTCACCGGCCGTACCCACCGAATGGCCGAAGTCGGCGTTCGCCTGATTGCTCTCAGTCCACCAGTTCGCCGCGCCTGACAACCCCGTGGCCGAGCCGTGGAACACGTAGATGCGCCCTTCGTTCGTCTGGCCGTTGTCATACTGGTTCGCACCTACGATGACGTCTGAGTAGCCGTCGCCATTGACGTCGCCAGCCGTGGCGACCGAGATGCCAAGCCAGGCGCCCTCTTGGTCACTCTGGAAGGCCCAGTCGTATCCGGTCCCTCGCGGGTCCACAGTGATGGGATACACTGCGTCCCCGTCGTCTACGACGATGCGCACTGTCCATTCCGGGCCGTGCGAAGCGAGAGGCTCGGCGGACTGAGCGTCGCCTGCGATGATCCTCATATCGGCGGCGAGGGAGCGGCCGGTGGCATCGTACGCATGGAGATCGCTGTAGCGCAAGACGCGCACTCCGCCGAGGGTGATGAACTCAACTGCGGCGCCATCCGCGCTCATCTGGGGCTTCAGGTTGCCGCCCAAGGCCAGATCAAGGACTACAACCGAGGGCTGATCTGCGTTTGTTGATTCAGGATGAGCGCGCAACGTGAAGCCCTGCTCCAGACCGTGCTCATCGTTTACATACCACTCGGTCAGCAGATCCCGCTCGTACTCGATGCGATTCGCGGCACCCTGCGGGGTAACGGCGGCGACCGGGAGCACACGATCGGCATAGCCGTACCCGCTCAGCGTCAGGCCCCACGCCCACGGGGGCTCATCCCCCTCGAAGACGCGCGGTATCACCCGGATGCCCTGGGGCGTGAAGTAGGTGCGCAGGTTGTGGGCCCGATTGGGCGCCTGGTAGGCTGCCTCTACGTCAACCAGGTAGGTGTCCTTCTGCCAGGTGATGTTGTACTCGCTGTCGCGGATGTCCTCCTCCACTACAGCCAACCAGTCGCTCGTCGTGCCGGGGACGTCTCCCAGTGTTGCAGGCACGGACATCTTCGCCGAGACCGGCCCAACGCTCCCCGGCGGCGAGGCCTTTGTCAGTCCGGCCGGAGATACCTGAAGCAGGGATGCTACAACAACGAGAGAAAGCGCTACGTGCCTGATCATGCTAGTGACTCCTTCCGCTCTCGCCGTGGACCTGGCCAACGGACCGATCGGCACTGGCCAGCTCTTCATCCAGGAACTCGACCAGCGCATCGAGGCTATCAAACCCCCGCCGCGGCCCCTTCCGCAACACATCTTCAAGAGACAGACGCCATCGCCTTTCTGCGCCAGTGAGGGGCTCATCCTCCTGCCAGCAGCGCAGCAGGTAGGCGCGGGTTGGGCGATTCCTCTTTCCGTGCGTAGTCATCAATGCGCTGTGCCTGTCTGTCACCGCTCTTGTCACGAGGTATGAGTTCTGCTATAGTTGCGTCGTCCGCACTTCGCTGTAGCCCCACGCGATTCCCAGGGTGCGGGCTGCCTTGATGCACGTAGGATAGCAGCATACAGTGTGCAAGCTCAGAGGCAACTCTGTGGCAACTCAGTGACGTTCCTGCGAAGGGAGATGGCGGGAACCATTCGTTTGCAGCTTCTGGGCACCGTTCAGGTAGAGCGGGACGGGGAGCCGGTCCAGGGCCTTCGGTCCCGCAAGGCTCTGGCGCTCTTGGGCTACCTCGCTGTGCAGCGTCGGCCTGTGCCTCGGGAGCGGCTGGCGGACCTGCTCTGGGAGGACAAGGCTGAATCTCAGGGGCGGAGCAACCTCAGCTGGGTGTTGAGTAGGATCTCCTCCCTCTTGCCCGGTCTGCTGCAGGCGGACCGGCACACGATCCGTTTCGAGCCAGCCATGCCCTGCCGCCTGGATGTTGATCTGTTCAGCGAATTGGAGGCA